>Ga0247837_1002280_pt1 | contig 36813 bp, 19 predicted proteins | sample LaCtaG_2_FD_187115 | JGI IMG/M metagenome (GOLD analysis project Ga0247837, IMG submission 187115) | Freshwater microbial communities from meromictic Lake La Cruz, Castile-La Mancha, Spain - LaCruzMarch2015_14.5m | ecosystem: Environmental > Aquatic > Freshwater > Lake | place: Spain: Castile-La...
ACATCACTCTTAATGGCATCGTAGTCCTCAGCCTCCCCACAGATGATCTGTCTCTGCTGGGAACTCATGTAGGCAATTGTCCCGGCCAAAGAGGGAGCCATGCTCTTCTCAAAGTAACTGCCGAAGTCGCCGACTTTGAACACGCCCTCTTGGTCCATGAAGATGTTGTTAGGCTTGAGGTCGCGATGTGCGATCTGTTTGCTATGGGCGTAGGCCAGAGCCTGGGCTGTCTGGGACAGGAGCGTCTTGATTTCGTCTTCCCTGGGAGTCCGCTGATCTCGCTTTCTCTCCTTAATGTCCTGCCCTACATCTTTGTCCAGGGTCTCGAGCATGTGGTAGACAGAGAAGATGCGCCGCTCCATGTTCACATTCAGGCCCAAGTCCAAGATCTTGCAGGAGTAGGGGTGGTCCACCCTGGCCTGAGCCAGACCAGCGTTCATCACCTTGGTGAACTCCTTCGTGAACTGATCCTTGTTCACGTATAGAATTTCATGACACTTCGCAACTATTGGCTGTCTGCGTAGACCTCCCCCTGAACAGCTTTACCTGCGTCTCTAGGTTGACGAAAAAGGGCGCTTCGGTCAACTCGTAGCCGTCCATTTACAATGAGGTAGAGGCAGGACTAGAGCTAGGGTAAACACTGTGGCTAACAGCATTCCTAGCCACTTCGCTGGCTTCTACGCACAGTCCTGCAGGACACAGCCTCACAGCGCTTGCATGGAGTAAGGTGAAGAAAGAGGTAAAGTTGTACTTGGCAGTTTGAGCGCCTCTCTATTAAGAAGGAAATCATGCACTGACTTGCCTTAGAGTCTAGTATATCAGATGAGTGGCACTTGAGTCCCTAGAGCCTCGCTGCACTTAGGCGCTGTGTCAACCTCCCTGAACAAATCCACAGTGCTGGGAGAAGTCAATCAGACCTGTGAGGTGCAAAGTGTGCATTACTGGGGCTTTCTCAAGCTTGTAGTCAGAATTACGACTCTGGAAGGAGAATTTATTATCACTGAAGACACGCTAGCAGCTTTGCACAGGGACTTGGTGAATGTAAGGGATCTGACCTTCAGCTTGCAGCTACTGCACCCTGCTGCTTCACTCGGTCTCCTGGCGTTCCATTCTGTAGCAAGGGTCATTGCCCGCCTCAACAGCCACTGCCAACACCCTATTTAGAGGAAAGGTTCCCGTCATGGGTAACTGGATGGTGCTCTTCCCTTCCATGGTCCACAAAGCTGAAAGCTGGCGTCTTGTACTGCACTAAGTTGCAAGGAAAAGGCGCTTACACTCGCCTTTCCTTGAACTCTGGCAAATTGAAAAGCAGCATTCCCACTTTCCTTAGTTTAGTCGTCAGCCACCTCGATAGGGTAAATCTCCTGAATGCAAGAACAGCACGATGGAAGAGGAAGAACAACACTGCTCATATAAACCACAGTAGAGATTGAAGCATCGGAAGGAACTAGTGGTAGTCGTATTGTGCAGTAGCTGTTACCACTACCTCACCGCCCAGGCACTCTGCATTCGGCACTGGGAAAGTGAAGACTGTAGTCTTTATCTCCAGCTCCGAGACGTAGGAGGCATTAATGTACTCTCTTTGAATACCACAGGCTTAGCCTCTTGTTTTCTATGTCTATAGCTACACAAAAAGGCTAAAATCTAGTCCTCAGTTTTGCTGCAAGTGCTATGAGTTAGTCCTGAAAGAAGGAAATTGGTTTGAGGAGGGGATATTGGGCAGCGTTAATTAGCTCTATATCCAGAGTGAAAAAAAGTCAGCAATTTACTCACCTGTCTCCACTATTCTTTCAACACTTATTCAAGCCTCTTCCTTCATCAGAAAGGAAATCGCCTTATCTGAACAAGGCGTATGGGTAATAATTGTGAATATGACCTCGCCTATTGCCCAGGCAGTGCACAGCAAGGCCCAAAGTGCAGGGCTGAGCACCGTAACAGTCCTTGAAAGTCAGCAGTACTACTACAGGCGAGGAAGAAACCGCATTTCCACAGGGTACCAGGTTTCTTTCAGAGGCACAGCTGAGCAAGAGGAAGCCTTCAAAGGGTCGCTAGAAGGCACAGAGGCAGAAGACCTTGACTTCATTCGAATCAGTTTAGGCCAGGGGGAAGTTTGCCCTGCATTCACTTTGGTGGCTACGGCGGATGGCATTGAGAGGGTATTTCCCTGGTCGACGGAGGACCCCAAGGTCTATTTGATTGACTTCTGGGCCACCTGGTGCCGGCCCTGCCAAGGACCAATGGCTCACAACCAGGAAATGCTGGAGCGGAATCCAGACTGGGAGGGGCAGGTGGAAATAGTGACAATTTCCATGGATGAGGACAAAGAAACAGTGGAACAGTTAATCAAGGCGGTAGGCTGGACAAAGGTGAGTAGTTACTGGGCAGGAGACTTCAGAGCTCCGGTTCCTACTCTGTTCACTATCGAAGGAATTCCAACTTGTTTGCTAGTCAAACAAGGCAAGATCCTTTGGCGGGGACATCCCTCTGAAAGGAAGCTGGAGGAAGACATCCAGCACCTACTCACCCACGATTCACTACCAGTAGAAATCACTCCGCCTTCGTTTGTGCTAGCGGAAGAGGAAAAACAAGCATCTTTGGACAAAGCCAAATTGCTACTGAGTACTTTGGACGGACTCAGGATTTGCTCTGCTCCCTTTTTCTTCTACATAGAAAAGGTGACCTTGACCTCCGAAGGAGTGACACGGCTGTCCGAATTTACACTATGTGGAGGCTTTTTGGGAAAATGCAGACCTGAAGTGGACGCGGTATTCCAGACACTAAAGGAGACTTTCCCCAATGCCACAAGCAGATGCAGCTTCTACAAAGTCCTGCCGCCGATCCACAAAGGCGAGCGATGCAATGTGTGCGCGCATATTTTCTCTCCAGCAGACACTCAGTACCTGTGTGTGCACTGTGAGCCCGCGCACTACCACTGTCAGGCCTGTGAGGACCTGCCTAGAGAGGGACACGGCAGTGCCAAGCTCGCCCACCCCCACTCCCTCTACGTCCTTTACCCCGAAGCCAACCATCTCGATGAACTCATCATAGGCTCCAATTTGCCTAAGGACCCAGATCTGAACGAAGATCCAGAAGAAAGACGGCACGGAGAGTGTGGATGCGACAACGGGTCAGCCTGTGGAGGTGCAGTGGTTGGAGTGCGCTATCACTGCGCTCAGTGTCCGACCTTTGACTTGTGTGCGGAGTGCGAGGCGGCTTTCAGAGGGTCAATGCCCGAGGATCAGAAAGCAAGAATAACAGCTGCAGGCCACTTATTTTCTCACGTATTGGTGAAGATTCCTTTCCCGCTGAAGGACTACGGGTACGCATCGAATGAAGAGTAGCTAGGCTAAACTTCACTAGAGAGGAAAGGAAGAGGAGGCTTACTGCGTAGAAGCTGATAAGGTCGTTTTGAGGTCAGGAAACCGACAAAAGTAGAAGCGGTGCTTCAGGCAATAAGCGACTAGACCAAATGCACAGGGCTGCCTCCTATTTACTCTATCCAGCCGTCCGACCTTGAGACGTTTACATGTTGGTCTAAAGGACTCGAAGCAGCACACCCGAGCAAAAAGAGGTATTTCGAGCGTCTCTCAGACCAACACAGCTTGTAGATGTCGAAATTAACGACTACGTAGCGGTAAGGGAGCTCAGTGTCCTTCATTCGTTATGGCCATCACAGCCTTTGGGTGCCGGATGACCCAAGGTGCATTTTCGACATAGTTGATTACCACACAGGGAATGCTGGAGAGAAATCAAAGCTTGAGGACAAAGTCGAGGGAGTGGTTTTTCCTTGATAAGGACAAGAAATCGCCTCAAAGGGTAAGATTCTATGGGCGGAAATTCACTTAAAATAAGGATAGTCGGAAAGCACACAATTAAAGGTCGACAAATGAGGCCTTTACAGACAAGTTCAGACCTAGGTCTCGTGTGTTGAAAGAAAAGAGCCCAATTCATGAAGGAATACAAGCACTACAAAAAGCTAACTTCTATCAGCGCGGTGGTAAATGCAAGCTTTGTGGGATCGGAACTGAACAAAGACCCTGAAAAGGCAACGTGAAGTGTGTAGATACAGCCATGTGCTGCCTGTGGAGGTGCATTGATTGGAATGCGCAACACTGTGCTAACTGTGGGTGCACGGACCTGTGTAGGGCATGAGGTAGTTTCAGAGAGTTAATGCGAGTCAGAAGGCTACAGATTCTCTCGCGTTTTGGTGAAAATTGACTTTCCGCTGGAAGGATGTGGAATCGCGTCGAAAAAAAGTAGCTAGCTAGACAGTTATGAGTATACAGGTTAGCAGCTTAAAGCAAAGCAAGCTAGGTGCATAGTCCCTTTTCCTTTTGCGTATCTCCGTTCTCTGAATATCAGCTTTCTGGACAATTTGCACGTATTTCCTGCCTGTCAATATGCAAAAAACTAAGGCTTATTTAATGTGGCCACTCCAACTTCACTCAAATGTCTACGCTGCAACCCCACGTCAAGCAGTCTTAGACTGGTATATAGACACATGACAGTTCCCTGTTCCACCGGCCTCTAGCAGTGCCGAGTTGTTGTCGACACAGCTACCATTGTTTTTCTCGTTGCTCATGATTGCACAGCCTTACCCGCAGGACGTCCTGGACTTCGGCTGGACGGAAGGCTGGCTCACAGGCGAACAATACGCCCACATCTTGACTCACGTGGAGCTGTACTGCTCAATGCTCGGCTTTCTCAAGTGCGCTGCACGCCAACACCCGCTGGCTATTTACGAAGAACCCTACAACGGACTCATGTACTTCATGGACGGGAACTCGGTGGGCAGTGAGTTCGGCTTCCCCAGAGTAGAGGGCAAGAAACGCTACCGCTGGAAGAAAATGAACTTCACGACTGAGTTGCCCAAGCGTCAACCGCTTGTATCATATATCGTGGCATCAGCACTCAAGTGTGAGAAGTTCTTCCCTAACACCCAGAGCGAAGGTCCCTCCTTCCGCATGCACGCTGTCATCCTGGTCCAAAACCCTACCTACGTCCTATGCCATGTGCGTCGTCTCTCCGACACAGAAATCTCTCCCACTCTTTCCCTCAGAATCAAGCGAGAGCGGCCTCCTTCTCCGCTGAAAAGACCGAAGGCGGAGCACAGCAGTGGAGTGACGGATGGGCTGTTCGCCCTGCTGGAAGCTGCGGAGAGGGAAGCAAGTCTCAACCGCTCTTGCACAATGGACTTCTCTGAGGAAGAGATGGAGGTGGACAGTCCTCAAAAGCTCGCTACTGCGGAGTCTTCAGGAGAAATCGACCATTTCTATAAGGAAAGGAAGTACCCGTTCTAGCTAACTAGCGCTAAAGGAGAGGCTGGCAGCCTTCACTCTCCCAGTGCACTGTGAAGGCAGCGGGACGGGGAGGGAAGACACTGAGCACAAAGGCGGGAGTGAGCATAATGCAGACATGCCAGAGGGAGTGGGTCTGTGTGGGACTTACAAGCCAGTAGGAGTGGTTGCCTTGCAGGCACAGGTTCACGAAGAGAGCGGTTGCAAAGCTGCCGGCTGCCAAAGCGCCGTACTTCCAGCGGAAATTCCCACTACTGAAGCAAAACCGCCACATAACCTTCCAACTCCACCACTTCCCTTCCAGTCGATAGCTGAACTTCCCTATCTCTGCCAGGTACACTCCTAGAGGCACCAACCCCGCACTCACAGGCACTCCCACTTCCGCTACCAGCGAATTAAAGTGCGTTTGAGTCATAGCGTACAGCAATAGCACTACGTACAGCATTGTGAACCCCAGCTTCAGGTCTGCCTTCAGTCGGGCTAGGTAGAGAATGCTCACTGCGATGCTCAGGTAACTCAGGTAGAAGTCGGTGTGACGCAGGCCTGCGGATTGTAGGAAGAAGCAGAAGTACTGAGAGTCACAAGCATGGTACATGAAGCTAGTGACCATAGTGCTAAGGAACACACAGCCCTCACCATACTTCCCATACTTCCAAAAGGACAAATACAGTGCAGGCAGCATTGCTAGATTGGAGGCAGTCAACAGCACCACCCACAGGGCGAACTCCAGCCTTGTCAGTGCCTGTTTCTCACAATTCGTGCCTGCCCGCGGTCCTCTGCAGTCACATATAGAGACAGGAACAGGCCCTGAGAGTCGTTCACAGGAGTCTCCGCTGCAATTCTCCACTCCGCAAGGACTACTGACCACTCCCACACCCAATATGCCCAGTTCCTCATCTGAATACAGCTCTATAGCCAGTATATTCAGTTCCGAGTACAGGTAGTCCAGCTGGAGGAGAAGACTGTCTGTGGTCCTCAGAGCGGAAAGTGAGCTATTAACTGCCCAGTACAATGTGTCCTGTTGGGGACTTCCCCTATACAAACAAGCCAGTAGTAGGCCTTGCTTCCCTTTTTCTCTTATATTGGGAAAGGAGAGTTTCAGTGTGTGTTTGTCATGTATGAACTGGGGAGTTAGTGAGAAGTGCAAAAGACTGGTGGTGTTGGCAGTATGCTGAGTGGGTATGGTGGCGAGGGAAAAAGGCACAGATCCTTCCTTACTCACAATTAGCTCTTTTGGTCGATTAAGCGGATTTTGGGGGTCTAATATAAGGCCAAATGTCATCTTTTCGCCGGATTTTATGTGCAAAAACCAGGTTCCTGCTCTGGGACTTGGGACTGTCGCTGCATTTGTATTGAGAAAGTAGGCTTCGGGGTGGGCTTGATCTGTCGAGTTTGAAGCGAATTCAACGTAATTCCAAGGACTTATTACAGCCACTGCATCAGAGTCCCCAGATATTCGTCGAAATTGCATATTCGCCGTATATAGTGGAACCTCGACTCGACCCACTGTATATTCCCCTACAGTAGTGTAGTTCTTCCCTGGAACAACTGTAATTACCCTCAAATTACAGTCCTGCAAGTCCGCTCCCAGTTCCCAGTCCTGCGGACAATAGCGATATTCAGCCTCCACCACCACTTTCCATGGCTTCAGCGAATAGGCGCATTGCAGCTGCAGGGCTTCTGTTAGTCCTCCCTTGATTTTTACATACACTCGCTGCGCCTTCTTAGGTCGGTGCTGTGTCCACTGCCATTCCAAGCCGTCAAATCTGCCTTTGGTGTCGTATTGGAGGTCGGAAGGCACAGCGTCGAAGCGGATATAGGCCTGAGGCTGGGGCGGAGCATATTCTTTTAGGCTGGTTTCCCCTTCGGTTATGTGAATCGAGACTTGGATGTATAGAAGTGCGGAGATAGTCGGAAGGTCGAAGGCAGTCATGGTTTCCCCAAGCAGCGAACATCTGCCTGTCCACCTTGCTCGCAGTTCCTCTATGTTTTTAGCAACTGCGGAGGTAATTGCGACCAACAGCATCACTCCCACTAGACTCATGCCTTCTTATTAGGACTATGTCAACGCCCATATAAAAATCGAACTATGAGCGACGAAGACGATGCCGCTTCGAACTACGAATCCGAGTCCTCTTCCTTCTCTGAGTCTCCCAGCTGCACAGAGGACCGCTCCCCCAGTCCAGTGCGCGGCAGACTCACAGTCAATATCAGCGAAACTCAGTACCCCGTGGTCCGCCACGTCCTCAAGAAAGGCAAAGGGTGGAGAGTGACCACTGACCCAGAAAACCCCCGTTTCGACCTGTGGTGGACTGACGGAGCTGTGGAGCCTGAGAAGCTGGCAAGGATGCGGCCGTATCAGAAGATCAACCACTTCCCTGGCATGTACGCGCTAGCCCGCAAGAACTTCCTCGCCCGCAATCTCACGAAGTTGAGGAAAGTCTTCCCTGGGGACTACGACTTCTACCCACTGACTTGGGTGCTCCCAGCTGAGTTCGCAGACCTCAAAACCTACTCCATGAAGAACCCCAAAAGTACCTACATTGTCAAGCCGGATGCTTCGTGTCAGGGCAGAGGCATATTTTTGGCCAAAGACGTGGACGACTTGAGTCCCGTTGAGCATTTCATCGTCCAGCGATATGTGGACAAGCCGTTTCTGATCGAGGACTTGAAATTCGACTTACGAATATATGTGCTGGTAGCGGGGTGCGACCCATTACGGATATTTATACATGAAGAGGGACTAACTCGCTTAGCCACCGAGGAGTACTGTAAGCCTACGGAAAGCAATATGACGGATATGTGCATGCATTTGACTAACTACGCAGTTAACAAGCTGAACCCCAACTTCATATTCAATGAAGACTCGGATGACGATGATGTCGGCCACAAGCGGTCCTTGACCTCAACAATGCGACTTCTAGAGGAAGAGGGATTCGACGTAAACGAGCTAAAAGCCGCTATTGCTGATATGGCTATCAAGACTTTATGCACAGTGCAGCCCTCCATAGCCCACTATTACAGGTCTTGTCAGCCTGAAGACCTATCTAATGGCATGTGTTTCGAGCTGTTGGGACTCGATGTACTGCTTGATAACCATGCGAAACCCTGGCTGTTAGAGGTAAATCACTCCCCTTCCTTCACTACTGATACACCTTTGGACGATAAAATCAAAAGGAAAGTCATTGGCGATGCTGTAACTTTACTTAACTTTAACCCGGCATTTAGAAAGGAGTATATAGCGAAGGAAAAGACGGAGGTGCAGCAAAGGACTTTGCTAGGGAAATCCAATAAAATGACCAAAGAGGGACGAGAAGTGGCTTGGACGGAGGCACAACGTCTAAGGAATGAGTGGGAATCGAGCCACTTAGGTGGATTTACGAAGGTGTATCCATCCGAAAATAGCGCCAAATACGACAAATACCTCAAAGCCGCATTCGAGCAATGGGAAGAGTGGACCGGTGCCAACATCAACAGGGTAAAGCGAGATGACCCAAAGCGGGAAGACGCCTGGCTGAAAACCAGCAAAAAGCCTCCAGTCCGCCCTCGCAAACACGACCTCTCCCTGCCCCACCCACCCAGAGCCCCTTCCAACCCTTCCACTGCCCTGTCCACTGACAGAGTCAGCTCCCGTCCTCAAACTGCTGCCGACGAAGCCAAATCGAAGGAGCGGAAAGACACTGTGTACGACCGACTTTCCAAGGGCAGGTTCAAAAAGCCGGAAACTGTCCTGCACTCAGTCGTACTTCCGAATATATACTTTTCGGATCTAGTGCCTCATGGTCTGCTCTACGTGGCTCCCGATAGGATCTACAGGCCGCCCTCTGAAGTACCGATTAAGGTCAAGGCAGTGCCGCAGCCGATCAAAAATCTACATGCGAAGGAAGTCCGGAGACAAAGGTCCCCGGTCGATACGGAGGTGAGAGAACACAATATCCGCAGTTTGAAGGAAAAGACGCGTTCTCGTCTGCCTGTTTACGGCTATGAAAGCAAAGCTGCGACTTCGCCCAAACACTGTACGATGATGGGGGGAATGTTCGTCATGCCCAAAATCGCGACTTTTAGCACGACCAGTGGGATCACTCCCAAGAATTTGATGTAAGGAGTAGGCAGAGTGGCGGCTGGAGGACAGGTTAGACGCAGGCTGTAAGACCTCTTCTTTAACATATGGCGTTTACGACGGGCGGGCAAAGACTTGCCCCTGCGCAGCGGCGTATGAGACAGCAGGAGGAACTGTCGGCAGCACTAAAGGACAGAATTGACGACCTGGAGTCTGCTTACCTCTGCAACATTTCCCTGCTGCTCGACATCACTTCTTCCAGGACGGCTAGTCGACGCGAGCACTCCCGAGAAACCGAAACACAGCACAGCTTCCCCGCGCCCTGCTACAAAAAGCTGAAAGAACAGCAAAGGCTGCTCAAAGAAGCTTTGCAGCGACTGTCCGCCGAACTCGCAGAAGCCAAAGATCGCGGCCGGGCCTTCGACCGTCTAAGCGAAGACACCAAAGTGCACGAAGGCAAAACAATCAAAGACATGCAAATACAGGTAAGAGAGCACAAGCGAAGACTGCTAGAGCAGGACCGGACCATTCAATGCCTGGAGAAAGAACAGGTGAGTCTGAATCGAGAGGCTGCCATTGCCTTCAAAGACAAGGAGGAAGGATGCAGTGGACAGCTGACGGCGGACAAACTCAAGAAGTTGGTACGAGAGGTGAAGCGGGAGGCGGAAAGAGTGGATCGAGAGAAGGACATTGTCAAGACCAGGTGTCAGGTGAGATATAGGTAGGAGCTGGAGAGCGGCCTGGGGGCTGACAGGGACCTGTTCAGGGAAAGAAACAGACGCAGGGAGTTGAGCAAAGTCGAAGCGAACCATTACGGCTTGGAACTTTCCTACGAGAGTTACTGGTACCCCAGGGCTCGGTCTCTATCGCCTTCCAGCGAAAGCAGCTCCGGCGTCCCTCTCCCTAAGTCCAAAGCCAAGCTTGCAGACCAGAAGTCCATGGTGCTGCAGCGCCAACTGAAGGTGAACCCGACCGAAGCCATGCTGCAAACCCAAACTGCCAAAGTAGAAGAACTCCTCCTCGCCTACCGTATGAAGCAGGACGAAACCAAATCCTTACTGCGGCTTTCCGAGCAACTCGACCACTTTCGGGAAAGACTCCTGCTTTCGATAGAGAAATACAGAGGAGCGATCAGCGAGAAAGACCAGGTGGAGCAGCAGAATGGCTTTGCTGAAGAAGTGCAATGGGAAGATTCGATCTTCCACGACTCGCCATCGGATCAGAGGTGAGTGTAGTTCCTGTTAACCGTAATGGCCTTCAGACCGCTCAAGGTCCATTAGGACTTGGATTTGAGGCACCACCACTTCCATCTTTTCGTAGGTCAGCAGGTGGTGCAGACGCTCGAAGTATATCTCCGAAGTGGGTTCTTCCTGTACATTTTCATCAATTTCCTTGACAATTCGGTAAATATCAAAGAAAGCCGACACTCCCAAGTCATCCTCCAGCAATGACCTCATAGCCTCAATCTTCCCCAGTCCCGACGTATTCATCAGCGCTTGCGAGATATTCCCACTGTCCGGTATATCGTCATCTCTATCAGTGGAGGAGTGGGCAGGCTCCTGTATTTCCACGGTTTCAGCTTCATTGGGATGCTCCAGGAGAGCTCTTTGCAGTTCAAAGATTTGGGCTTGGTTGTCCAGGTCGTTGGTTACTGCGGAGTGCCGGGCTTGTTCGCTTGTTATTTCCGCTTGGGAGGAAATTTGCTTCAGTTGCTGGGCGCAGGCGCTTGCGATTTCGATCTTTTTGGCGGTGTGAGCTAGTTGCTTCCTTTTGACATCTTCGAGAAGTTCCACTCGCTTTTGCTCCTCCTCTTTCGCCACATTCAGTTTATCCAGAAATTCTTGATTCTGCTCAGGAGTAGCGAGCGTCTCAGCGGCGGTTTCGACTGTCAACTGCACCACTGAGGGCACTTGTTCAGACTGCGCATAGGCTGGCTTTTGGAACAAATTCCGTCCATGCATAATTGTATGCGAAAACTCCTTCTTCCTCATCGAGTCCGTGAGAAAAGTCACAATTCTCCTTTGCACTATGGGAGTGAACAGCACTTCGTGGATAGTCGGACGCTCCTCAGGCGTTCTGCCCAGTAGCCGTCTCAGCAGCACTCGCAAATCCTGGGAAAACCGACCGGGCAGCTGCTGATACTCCGCCTTCACGATTTTCACTGCGAGGCCGTGTATTGATTGCGCTTCGAAGGGAGGTCGTAGCATGCACATTTCAAAGAGAAGGACGCCCAGGGACCAGATGTCGCTTTTGAAGCTGTAAGGCTGGGTTTGCACGATTTCGGGACTGAGGTAGTAGGGAGTGCCTACCATCGTTTGTGCATTGTCGCGGGTGGTCGATAGCACTTTGGCAATTCCGAAGTCGCCTAACTTGACTCTCCCGTTCTTCATGAGGAAGATGTTCTGACTCTTCAAGTCTCTGTGCAGTATCTTCCTGTCATGCACGTGCTTGAGCGCCAGGCAAATCTGCACGAAGTAGTCCAGCACAGTGCCCTCGTCCAGCGGCACTCCCCGCTGGTTCCGGACCTTCGTAGCCATATCGCCACCGTCTGCGTACTCCATGACAATGCAGAGCTTTCCTCGCTTGGTCTTGTACACTTCTTTGAATTTCACGATGTTGGGGTGGTCTAGTTGCTCGAGGATTTTGGACTCGCGCAGAGTGTCGGTTTGTTCTTGCTTGCTGAGAGGGTTCATGTCGATTTGCTTGATCACGTACAGGGAGTGGTCAGAGTGCGCTTGGACTAGGAAGCATTTCCCGAAAGACCCCTCCCCCAGACTTCGCACGATGGAGTATCGCTCCGCCGCCATCTCTATTACAGAAGCAAGTCTAAGGGAAATTCCACTCGTTTTTGAATAAACAGAGTTCCTGGGGCAGTGTAACTGTCAACTTCCCTAGTTCAGTTTCACTCCATTACATACTTGTGCATATAAACAGCCGAATTTCACTTCACAACTGATACTCACGTTTTCGGCGCTCACAACAGTAGCCTTTTCCAAGGTCTAATAAGTACGTGTATTGCGAAATTTTTGTTACTTGTAGTTTATATAATTAACGAAATTGTCAAAGTTGTGCATTACTGGGTCGATTGTCTGGTTTAATTGAGGCCTGCAGGCTGATTTAATGCAGATCTGGAACTGTGGTAGGACAAAATCAGTGGCAGATTACAGAATTGAAGATATTACTTAAGAGAGTAAAGAGGCGAAACAGAGAAAATGGGCGAAGTTAAACAAATCAGGCAAATTTCATATGCTTAGATATATAGAGAGTGCAAATTCATTCTTTAAGCCAGTGTTTGGAGCGTTGTTTTGAAGCAAAATCGGAAATATACAAGAAAATCTACTAGTGGAGAGGTCAGATATGCATATTTCCACAGTGGAAACCCCACAAACATCACAAATCTAAGCCCAAACCCCTCAATCCCAACTACAATTCCTCAGTATCGTGACCCAGCGCTAATCTGTCCCAATGGCTACCGCCTCTTAAACTATATGGCGCCAAACAGCAAGGCACAAGCCAAAGCCAAGTACACGACGGGGCAAGTCCTAGCCTTGGTCACCGACAGCGAATTCCGTCTCTGCCAAGTCTCTAAAGACGTCCCTGCCACAGCCACTGCCTTTCCCGCCAAAGTGCTAATCCCTTGCAAGAACTCGGCTTTGCAATATCAGGCCGACCACAATGACAATGTGAAGGTGAGTGATGTCGTGGCCGTGGTGGAGTATGCGAAGGTAGGAAACGTCGTGAAAATCACTAGGAAGGTGAAGGCGGAGCTGGATAAACTCATACCGCCAAAGGAGGAATCGGAGGAGGAGACTGAGGAGGAAGGGGAGGAGTACACGCAGCCCGCGGCTTTGACGCAGGCTGCACCTAGGGTCACTGCCCGCTCTGCCTCGCCCTCTCCTGCCAAGCCCCGGCAAGCCTTAACCCAACAGCCCAAAAAGCGCGCGGCTCCTGCGAACCCCAGACAGGGAAGAGCCAACGCCAAGCCCAAACGAGGGAAGCCGAACCCCAACATCCCAATCGTCACCGAAAACCCCGAACTCACTGACAAATCCTCCCGCATGCTCCTCAATTGCTGCGCAATGTGTGCCAATCGGAACCTGCATAGGGCCGCCATCACCAACAACCTGAAGCTGATGAAGTCCACCCTAGCCAGCGAGCACATAATTTCGGCTTTGAACATGCGCTGGGGACCTGAATCGCACTGGACTGCTGTAGAGCTGATGGCAGCGGCGGGGCAGGAAAAGCTACTCGAGCAGTTCGTGGGCGCTTTAAAGAATGAAAAACTGAAACTCGCTCCACTGCCTCCCTGCGCAATTGCCTCCGTCAACACCGGCCAAGTGGCCTTCGAGGCCTTTGGAACCCGGGTGAGAACTGTGAAGATGTCCAGAGGAGGACGGGAAGGCAGCAACGCCTTCATCTACCCCCTTTTCAAGCAGCCGGGAGTCTACAGTGGTCCGGCTTGTTTGACTAATTACCTGCACAAGATAATCAAGCGCACCTCGGCCAACAATGTGCCTTTGCTGGAGAGACTCTATGTCGCCTTCCCTGAGGTGGAGACGTTGCTGGTTAATAGCATTGGAGACGCTGTGAGGTCGGGAAATCAGCAAGCGGCTCTGTGGCTTATCAAACTAGCAAACAAGCGAGGCGGCTACGGCTTCAACAAGCTCCACGAAGAAGTCCTCAGTCCCAACAAACTCTCCGAGTTCAAAAAAGTCTCCATCACCAAGAAAACCCTGGGCAACTACAGCGTCGCTCCATTGCACTGCGCTGCCATCTGCCAGAAGCCCGACCACCTCGGCCAGCTCCTGAACATGGTGGACGATATCCACTACCCGGACTTAGAGGGACGGAAAGTGGTCCATTACGCAGCGGCCAATAAGTCTGCGGAGTGTTTGAAGCTGGTGTTGGCGGCTGGAGGCAGAAGCACTGACACCGACAGACAGAAAATGACCCCTTTGATGCTGGCGGCCAAGTACAACAGTGCTGCGTGCTGTGACCTACTGCTAAGGAACGGAGCAATCCTCGATGCGAAGAACAAGAAGAAGCTAGCGGCTATTCACTACGCTGCCAAGTATGGCAGTTTGGAGGCGATTGGAGCTTTGCTGGAGTTCAAAACGCCCAAAACGCTGGACTTGCCTGGGCCCGACAGCCTCACTCCACTGATATATGCTGCCAGTCGCGGCCACTTAGACACTGTCGCCTTCTTCCTCGACAACGGCGCTAAGGTCCTCAAACGCGACCGCATGAAAAGAACCGCTCTCGCAATGTCCTGCCGCAACGGCAACTTACCAGTGGTAAGCCTCTTGATGGCCCGGGGAGCAGACCCAGAAGACCCCGACTCTTCCAAGAACTACCCCCTGCACTACGCCTGTGCCTATGGCTGGCAGGACTGTATTGACTTCCTCGTCTCCAATGGGGCGAATGTGAACTGCCTCAATGACTGGAAGTTCCCTCCGCTGCTGATTTGCCTGCTGAAGGGGCACTTTGGCTGTATGAGGAGGATGCTGGAGTATCCGAATGTGGACGTGAACTGTAAGGATGAGGAAGGGAGGACACTGCTGAGCAGGGCGATGGACATCCTCAGTGAGCAAAGTATGGCGGAAATTGAGTTCTTATTGAGTAAAAAGAGGGCAGACCCTGGCCTGGTGGACTTGAAAGGAAGGACTCCGTTGCACCATTTAGCTATGAAGCCCAAGCCAACTTGCCCGGATACGATACTGGAAGAAGAGGAGAAAAGGGAGTGGGTGGAAAAACAGTGGGATTTACAGGTGAAAGGACTTCATTTGCTGCTGGAATACGGAGCCAATATTAATGCGTTGACTGTGAATGAGGAAACTCCGGTTTTGCTGGCCGTTCGAGCCAGAAACGAGAAAGTGAGCAGGGAATTACTGGCGTTAAAGGCAGAAGTTACGCACATCTCGAAGTCCAATTCCAGCATTTTGCACGAAATCGCAGCTTTCTCAGGCGACCTTCACAGCATCGCAGATGAACTGCTGGACAGACCAGACGTCCTTCAGAACTGTCTAAACATAGTAAACGACGACGGCCTGACTCCTCTACTCCAATACATGCAAATGTATGCAGACCAAGCCCCACAGGTCTACCTCACCATCCACCAATCCGTCCGCTCAGAGGAAATCAAGCGCTTGCAGGCGGAAATGGGTCTTCAAGCCAACCAACCTCCACTAGAGGGCACATTTACCACTCTAAGTCAACTGGGAATGTCTCAACAACTTGTGAGTTCCCAACTCTCAATGACTTCCTACAATGAGGATGAGGAAGACGAGGATATGGCGGGAGGGCTGAAAGGAGGGGCTAGGATTAGGAATACTGCGAGGAAGTTCCCAGCTCGCTATGCAGCGACCAGTGCAGTGGCGCCTCTCAACTTGGATGAAGCGAAAGTCACAGCAATTGCCCAGGAGCGATTTCAAGCGGCTGTTATTGGCTTTTTGACGATTGTTTCGAAGCTGATTTTCCAGGGAGAAAATGCTCAAGTGGCAGTTGAAAAGCTAAAAAAGTACCGAAATGACCCGGAATTAATCACCAAGGAGTATGAGGAAAGCAAGCAAAACCCTCAAAACTTGTACAACCCTCCTGCCGAAGACCGCTTCTTTGTGACTGACACCGACGGCACCAAGGTTTGGAACGAGTACGGTCCACATGGCCGGAAAACCGCCCTCCACCTAGCAGCAGAATTCCCCAATGAACAGGTTTTAACGATGCTGCTCAGGGATACAAGTGTGGATGTGGACGCTAGAGACTACCGCGGCCGAACTGCACTTTCCATACTAATCGAGAAAAGCGCAGATCGGAATTTGGTCAAAGCCGTCCTTTCCTCATCGGTTATAAACGTGAATTTATGTGATTGCCAGGGGCAATCGCCGCTCTATCAGTCAGTCCAGAGGCGGAATACCGACGTGACTTTGGAGCTATTAACCACTGGCAAAGCCTTCGCGGAAACACTCACTCGTACAGGGGATTTCCCTCTCAAACTCGCAGTGGCTCAGAAGGACCAGGAGACTATCCGAGTCCTTTTGAACTGTGGCGCTGACCCCAACTTTTCTGACCACAAGAAAAGAACAGCGCTGCATTTGGCCTTTAATCATGCGGATACGTCTGCCAATGCGTCCTTCGATATAGAGACTTTGCTGCTGGAAGCAGGGGCGAATGTCAATGCGTTGGATATAAGGAATAGACTGCCGCTGCATTATGCCTTTGTGAAAATTGGTCATCCGCAGGACAACACTGTCATAGACCCCATTGAAACTGTGAGTTCCGCACTAGGACAGAAGGGAATGGAAACTAAGGTGAGGGACTCCTGGGGCAGAACGCCTCTGCACTACGCAGCTCAGAGAGGCAGCGTGACCTCTGCTTTACTGCTATTAGGCGCAGGCTGTGAACTCGATATGAAGGACGACCAGGGCAACACCGCCCTCTGCACTGCAGTCATGTCCCAACACCCCGACTTCGCCATCATGCTCATTCAGAAAGGCGCCAATGTGCAGGAAGTCGTGCACATCATTCCTCGCAAGCACAAGAAAGCCAAGCCAGACCAAGCTGCAGGACAAATCAACCTTCAGGACTACAGCTACAATGTGTATGGTCAGCGCAACCCCTCTCTAACCGGGACCAATACGCCTCTGCCACAGGGCGCTTTCTCCCTGTTCCGCTCTGCTGTGAAGCTGCAATGGCAGGGAGTGGCCTACTTGCTAATAACCAGCGGCTACGACTACATGCTAGCCCTGCAGGACGCAATGGTGGAGGGGAAATTCGCCTTGGTCCTCACCTTGCTTTCAAAAGTCGCAGAAGACGCAGTTGTGCAAAAGACGAATGACCAAATGCAGAATTTACTGCACATCTTTGGACTCTATGGAGCCATGGCAGAGGCCAAATTGGCGCAGTCTATAGGGGCGAAATTGAAGCTGAGAGGGATAAACATCAGTGCGAAGGACAGTGCAGGCTGCGTGCCGCTCCACTACGCCTGCAAAACTCACTTCATCGGACTCATCACCTTCCTACGGAACCTCAAAGCAGTGGAGGCCCTATTCGACAAGTCCGGCAAGCCGCCATTTGTATACGCAGTGGAAGGGTCGAATGTCGTAACTTCCCTGAGTACTCTGAGGGCTATGGAGGGAGTCAACTTGAATGTGAAGTTCGTTACTGAGAATAACGTCACTACTACTCTTCTCATCCATGCGATCTGCATGGACGCTCCGAATGACCTTCTCTCGTATCTGTTAGAGCGGAAAGTGGATGCCAAGGATTCGGATTCGACGGGGAAAACTGTCCTCATGCACGCTATCTGCCGCAATAACCAGGCTTTGGTGGAAAAAATCATCACTGAAGTGGCAATTAACGCAACTGATAAGAAAGGCCGCACAGCACTGCACTATGTAGTCAGACCCTTCAAAATCGGCTCCTACGAAAACCTAACTCTGCTGGAGTTACTGGTCAAACGCAAAGCAGACCTCAATAAGAAGGACGGAAAGGGGAAAACCCCACTTCACTTCGCTCACATGCAAAAGTCCAAATTCATGTGGGACCATTTGATCGAACTCGGAGCGAAAATGGTAAATTTGCCTGAAGCCAAAGAAACCCACTACAAAGCAAGTTCCGCCCCTGACTACCCTTCAGACGCAGAGGCCTACATCCGCCAACAGCAACAAGTCGAGGAAATACACGAACGGCCTGCAGGTCCCGACCCTGTCGGCCACTTCCAAGACTACTTCCGAGTGGTCCCTACCTTCGACCTGCTAATGTGCAGAGTAGATGTGGCCCACGGTCCCTACAGTGCCTACTTATTCTACCGAATGCAGCTGCTTGAAGACACTAATCGAGGCGTTTACGTCGTTTACACCCGCTGGGGAAGGATAGGAGAAGACGGCGCAAACCAACGGACGCCCTTCGGCGACCTTGCGGAAGCTACGAAAGAGTTCAGTAAGATCTACAAGCAAAAGACAGGGAACGAGTGGGGCCAGCCCTTCCAGTTCACCAAGGGGAAGTACCGTCTCATGGAGCTTGCAGGCCGGCGAGTGGAGTTCAAAGACTTTCTGAAGGGAATTGATGCAGTGGACGTTGCAAGGGCGCAGTCGCCTAGAGAGGTAGTGGAGGCGATGAAGTGCTTAAGTGAGTTGAAGGTGTACGCCTATGCTTTCCAAAATACGGGGATTGACGAAAAAGTACTCAACTTCTCCAATATTTCCCTCAAAAACCTTTCTGAGGCTGAAACTATATTGAGGGACATTGGGAGACTTATCCCCATCCTGCAAACGAGCAAAAACACGGACGAAATCTTGACCACGAAGGATGAAATCAGCGATCTCAGCAGTCGCTACTATGAAATCATCCCCCAGAAGGCCTATCTCCACTCCCTCGTCCCTCCAATTCAGCACCCGAACGCCCTGAAAGCCGCTATGGACCTGATTGAAAGTCTCCGAAACATCGAACTGGCAAGCCAGTTAGTACTGGGAGCACTCTATAGACAAGCGGAAATGCACCCGCTGGACTACTGCTATCGCAGTCTGAGGTGTGAAATGGTGCCTCTGGCCAAGGAGTCGGATGAGTACCATTTGATTGATCAGTATGCGAGGGCGGGCGGCTGTGCTTCCAAAATCGAGGCCATTTTCTCTATTTCTAGGGAAGGGGAGTCGGAAAGGTGCGCCAAATGGTCCTTAGAAAGGAACAAAATGCTGCTGTGGCACGGCAGCGGCCTGCCCAACTTCTTCGGCATCCTTCGCCACGGACTGAAAATCGCCCCTCCAGAAGCCCCTCCCACCGGCTACATGTTCGGCAAAGGCGTCTACTTCGCTGACACCTTTTCCAAGAGCTACCAGTACACAGGAGGCCTGTCCAACCGGGTGTTCATGCTGCTCTCAGAGGTGGTTTTGGGGAAAATGTACCTCAGGTATCAGTCGGAGTACGTGGAAAAGCTGCCGGAAGGTCACTTGTCGACCAAGGGGTGCGGGCAGAACGGACCTGACATGGGCAGGAGCATCGTCCTTAACTCCGGTGCTATTGTGCCTATTGGGCCGATTATACAGTACCCGCCCCCGGACACACCTGAAAAGACCTACTACCTGCACCAGAACGAGTACATAGTCTACGACACGTCACAGGTCCGTCTGAGGTACTTAGTGCAGCTGAAGACGCAGGCAGAGGAGCAGTAGGCTAATAGTCATTGGTCCAATGTCGCTATTACAGCAATATGAAGCCCGTCAATCTCGCTCTAATTCCTGTGTCTTCCGCCTTCGCAGACCTGCCCCGGCCTCTCTTCCTGCCTTTCCCTTCGTCCATCCGACAGATATCCCTGCTGTCTACAGCTGCTGTGGTGCTTAACGACTCTGGGACAGTGTGGAAGTGCCAGTGTGAGCAGCAGTGGAGTCCTCTACAGGTCTCTTTGCCCTTCAGTGTCAGGCAGTTGGCGTGCAATGAGGAGGTCTGCTTGGTGGTCACAGACTTTGGGAAGGTTTTCGCCTGGGGAAAAGACAGTAATGAAAGTGGAGTGATGGGCACCGCGGGACTCTTCGCCTCAGAAGCTCCCATGCTAGTGGAGGACCTGGGAACTGCGGAAATGGTCCAGGTGGCAGTTGGAGTTTCCCACGCAGCAGCGCTGGACAGTAAGATCTAAGCAGGTTTGGGTCACTTGTATGCCTGGGGCAGCGGCAATTCAGGCCAACTCTGTGGAAATACGGCTGCAGAGACCAGAGTTCAGCCTAGGATAGTCGAGGGTGCACGGATATTTACCGTCAAGAAGGTACTTTGCGGTGCGGAAGTTACTGCGATTTGTACAGGAGGCGGGTTCGTGTATGTGTTTGGTCGCTTCGGCTCTCATCGAGCGAAGCCCAGCCGCTCCAAGCAAAAGCAGCCCCGCGCGCCCTCTCACTTCGACGAGATCTACGCCGCAGACATCTGTCTCGGAACCGACTATTTAGCCCTGGTTACTGAGGTCGGAATGGTCCACTGTTTCGATGACTGTTTGGATTTAGTCCCACTGCCACTCATCAGTGAAGCGAAGGTGCAGTCTTTAGGAGCGACGAAAGAAGCGCTGTATGGTCTATCGAGTAAGTGAGATAGATAGAGAGCGGAGGCTTACTGCAGGCCTGGAGACCCACCAACTCCTCCTGGAACTCTCTCTACCTCCTCCACCAACTCGTGCGAAAAGACGCCATTCCCTGCTCTCTACACACCTGGAAAGCCACACTCTACCTCCTAGACGAGCCCTGGGACGAGGCTGTGTCTGTGGCAGGAACAGCAGAGGACTATATCTGTCTGCACCTGCCTGGAGGGAGTGCGGAGCGGGCCAGGACAAGCGGAGGTCAGCAGATATCGGAGGTCATTAGTGGGAAATTGAGGGAAATCGCGAGAAAGTTGAGGGGAAAATGGGACGTGTCTTTTGACACTGGAGAAAATCAGCCCTGTGAAGCCGAAAGCCCCATTGATCCACCTGCCCTCAACTCCTCCAACCCCGGCACCGAAGAGGACAAAGTCCAATTCCTTGCCTCTCTCCAGGCCTGCCTACAGGAAGAGCAGCAGACCCGGGTCTCTAGTGCCCTTACACTGGTCCTGACCAGCCTTTTCCGCCATGTCAGAGTTTGTATCAAGGCTAGCGGCCCTCAAATTCAGTACAGAAAGCGCCTTTATAGCCTATTTATGGCCATTAATACAGTTGCAGCTTTACGGGAAAGACTACTGAAGGGCAGACTACTAGCCGGGTTTGCAGGGGTGAAGCACTATGGAGACATGCAGGCTTTGGCGGATGTGACTAGGGAGCAGGAGGCGAAGTATGCGCGAGTGAGTAGGGAAGAAGCGTGCAAACAGCTGCAAAGAGTGCTGGCCCGCTGCATGTCCACTCGCAATACCGCCACCCAAGCGCAATTCCTCAGAAAAATCACCCATCGACTCAATTACTATCGCAAAGTCGCTGTTTGCCTATCTCGAGTGTGCGCAATATTGACTGGCGACTGGGTGAAGGCTGAAAGAGGGGCAGTCAAACAGTGGCGGGAAATGGTGATTCTGCAGGGAATGCGGAAATGGGGTGCTGGGAAGCTGGTGAAAACGCTATCCAGGGCTACTTCCAGACTGGGCTGGACTCTACTAACTGGCTGGAACCAGCGCAAATCACAGTTAATTTCCACTTTCGCCAAGCTACTGCGGCGCAGAAACAGAGAAAAGCGCAGAGCGGCGGTTGGAAAGTTCTTTTCAGTGTGGAAACATGTGGCTTACCAACTGTCTCTGGGTATACAGAGCAGACTGCAGGCCGGACAGGTCAGTTTCAAGGCGCTTTCCAATGTACTTCGGAGAGTTTTACGGAAAATCTACTTCCCCTCTTTCACCCAAATCCAAGCCTACGCCATAGACAGTCATCGAGCGACCACTCTCAGACACCCTCTGCTGTTCTTTTCCTCAATATATGAAAAAATCCACACTCGCACTTACAGCTGGGCCTTTAACACCCTAATTCGCTTTAATCCGGAGTCACTGCGACAGCGCAGGAAACAGTGTGTCAAGGCCTTGGCTCGGATCGGCACCTCTGTGACTCGCAAGGCGTTGTGGGAGGTGATGGACTTGGCGGCTTCCATTAAGCAGCAACTCACTATTGACTTTGCACTGATATTGCTAAAAGTGGTGGACAGGGCGAGACTGAGAAGTCTGGGCAGTGGGGTGGACGGACTGGTCCGGTATGACGAGGGCAGTGCGAGGTTCCCAGGCCGCTATTTAGCCCAATTGCAGCTAGAGGAACTCGCAGAAAGCGTGGAAATCCTGACTTCTCGGACCAACGGATACTACTCTCCCGAAGAAACTGCCTCCTTTCTCACCAAAGACCCCTCCCGCTCCGCCTTCCCTAACAGCAAAAGCACGACTCCAACCCGTCTCCAAAAGCCGAAAACCGCTCACAAAAGTATGGGCTCTGCCGGAGTGTCCCCTACCAACAGCAGTATCAAGCCTCCCTGGAGGGCTCCTTCCCGCTCCGGCACTTCCAAACTCCCCACCAAAGACGCTCAGATCCGCCGCAAGGAGTACGACGCTGCCCTCAAGCAAAGACAAGCGAAGTACTACTTCCGCGCAGAGTCGCCTCCTCCTGTACCAAAGCTGAAGGGACTCGTAGACCTGGCGAAGCGGCCGGACCGGTCTGTGTCGCAGTGTGAACGAAACCTGTCCAGTGCGAGTACGGAGAGGAGGTACTACCCGATGGAAAGGAACTTGAGTGTAGTAGTGGGAGTGAGGAGCTTGTTGAAGGCGCAGGTGAGTACACTGTGGGAGGGCTGGCAGGCACTGAAGAGGTGGGTGGTGCAGGGAGACGGCTTCCAGGCTACGCTGGGCGGGGGCGACTATATCTCTGCTTACAGAGAGGAGGAAGATAGAACGACATATGAGGCACTGGCAGACCTGCCGGACGACCAGGAGCTGGAAAGCAGCTGGAAAACTCGCCTCGCAAAGGTAGGTCTGCAGCGCATTTCCAAGCTACTAGACCGCCACACTGTCTCTCTGCAGGCCGCAGCCCTCGCACACCTGCGGAACATAGACCCTTCGTAGTAATAAGCCGTCTTTTCCCTACTAGCAGCCTATCTAGTCGGTTTAACTAGTGAAACACGCGGATTCCGGGGATTTTTCCTAGTAACTTCCTGCCTTCCTGTCCCAACTCATTGTTCCCGATCCAGATCTTCCGCAGTTTCTGCACTTTTCCCACGACTGTCATCAGTGCCAAGGCGCCTTCATGTCCGATATTGCACCCGGCCAGGTTGAGAGCGGTCAATTCCTGCATTTCAGGCAAAACTCCCCCTAGGAACACTGTTCCTTTGCAGGAAATCGGGTTGGAACTGAGAGATAATTCGCGGAGATGCAGTAAAGCAGGTAGAAAGCGGGCGAGGTGGGTGGCGCCTTCAGTGTTTATGTTGTTGGAAGAGAGATAGAGCTGGGCGAGACAGGGAACTTTGGGGAAATTGCTCGCAATCCAGCGAATTCCCTCGTCACCGAGGTCATTTGACCGCAAATTCAGCGAAATCAGGCCTGAAAGTACTGCAAAAGTCTTACTAAGTCGCATTCCTCCATTTGGGCCTATACCCTTTCCGTCCAGTGAAAGCTCTTTGACGCCTACAGAGTAGTCCAGTATGGTGCAGAAGTGCTCGATTTCCTGCTCCTGCAGTAAATCCGGGGCTTGGATCCTTCGACAGGGCTCTCCTCTGAGCACTTTGGCAAATAGCTCCTGCAGAGGTCTGGAAATCGACTCTGTGTTGCGTTCGAAGTAGTTGGCTAGTGGCTTCAGACGTCTGTAGTCAGGGGAAGTCAGGTCTTGCTCCAGCACTGGACGCGCATGCTGGACAGTCAATTTGCAGTCAATACTGCAGCGAATGCACTCGCAAATGTCGACTTTGGGCATATGCAGAGAAAACGACAGTGCAAGCAGGCTGCCCTCCGCAGCCTCTACAAGTCCTTTCAGCTCCTTTAACCCTGCATTTGAGTCCCTCGCTAATGCCAATTTGCTTCCCAATTGCGACTTCAGTTCTTCACATTTCCGCCTCATTTCCGTCTCCGCCTTTTCCGCAGTCTGCCTGATTTCCCTCACAGTCTTCTCACACCCCGCTCTGATCTGGGCCAAAGCGCCGTCTCTGAAGAGTTCCAACTTCATCAGTTCCCTCTCCACTGCAGTTTCCAAGCCTTGCAGAGGGGAGGGGGACTTGACTGGTCGTGTGGAGGAGCGGGCGGTCTGGGGAGTGGCTCGGAAGTGGCTGGTGGGGAAGGTGGGAGAGGCGGTGGCGGCTCGGAGAGGAGCTCTGGGAGAGACAGAGGCGGCCATTTATATCAAATCTGCTAAGAAAGACGATGCGAAGGGGCGATTTCAGCATTCCTAAGACTACTGTATGCATTTTGAACTTATTTAAGCAGTAATTTGGTCGCTGCAGTACTTCCGCATATCCCGTGAACTAGGTATTAAGCCTAAAATAAAGAGAAACTAAGCGACTCCGAGGCTGGGAGGGGCTCGAGGCAGCAGCAGACTCAGCACCAGTCCCAGCAGCAAGGCAAACAGGACCTGCGGGAGAGCCCAGGAAAGCATTGATTTCTCAGGATACTGGGCCAACTGGGCACTCAGAGACTCAGCTTCTGAACTCTGCTTCTGGGCAAGGATTTCCCTGGAGGCTAGGTTGGCCCGGGCTGCTTCGAGCTGTTTGTCCGTCTTTTGCAATGATTTCCATATGTCCTCGCAGTCACTTTCCACCCTTGTGTCGTACTCTTCCCCCGAGTCTTGCTCGATTGCCTGCAACTCCGCTTCCACTTGCTGCAGTTCTTGGCGCAAGTGGGTCTCCTTTGCTTCCTTTCTGCTCAGTTGCTCGAGGAGTTGGCTGCAGAGTTCTTCCTCGGAGTTCACACAGGCTCGCATTTTGGCTAAGTTGGGGAAGGAAAAGTCGTAATTTTCCTCATAGTGGCGGTTTAGGGTCTGCAACTCATGAAGCCGGGCTTCTGCCACTATCTGAGCAGTGCGGAGATGAGCCAAACAGGCCTCTAAATCACCTTTTTCCCTTCTAATCGTCTCACGACCTTCTCGCAAAGCGGCTGATTTGGTCGATAATTCGTCGATTTCAAGACTTAATTGCGAGTTTTCCGTGTTCAAATTGGCAATTTTGTCTTTCAAAAGTTCCGCTTCAATGGTCTTTTGTCCGACTTCCTCCTCCAAAGCCGCCTTATTGGCTGCATCCAAGGCGGCTTTGTCGAGTTTGTCCTGCTCCTTGGCAATAGCAGAGCTGAGGGCCTCAATTTGCTGATTATTGGTGAGGACGGCTGCTTGGTAAGTGGCCACTACCTTCTCCACAGCCTTCGAAGGGGTCTTATTGGGGTGAGTTCCCAGAGGGAAGTTCTCTCTGTCTTCAGAGTGGGAGGGAAGTATGGAGGAAGACTGAGCAGAAAGGCAGGGAAACGGGGCCTTGGAAAGGTGGGGAGTGGGGTCTTTGTGAGCGGAGTTGGCCAGCATTCAAATCAAATGGAAAGCCATGTTACCGCCTACGTGCAGCCTGGCAAGCCGTGAGTTATATCAAAATAGAAGCTAGTTTCCAGATATAGAAAGGCAAATTCGTGATTTTGGAGATTTTTTACTCACTTCTTTCAACTTTTTCGCTCGTTTTGCCTGGAAATTCAAAAGAAATAGACCGAATTGGGAAATTCACTTGAAAGCATTACAGTAGCGAAGCAAATACACTCTGCCTTTGCACACCTAAGCGAAATAGTCCATTAAAAACTAATTAAAGGAAAGAAAGCCTTGCACAGCCACGTTGAAAGTATAGAATTTCCCACCGTAGTGCCTGTACGTCTTTTGAAGCGAAATCCCCAGTCCTGAACGTTTGAATGCTTTCTATTCTATACCTCTTTGATTGCTGTAGAGCGACTTCTCTGTCTTGCGAGTCCAGTTTCGGTACGTCAAGCGGCAGTCTATCTGTTTCAAAAGTCCTAGTGAGAATCCCAAACCTCGCTTAGCCGTGGATGAGCCGCAATCCCAATAATAATCTCATGCTAAGACTTCTCGGACTCCTAGGTCCTGTGGCTGCTAGCATCTGCTCGGACTGGCAAAGAGGCAACCTCCACTGTGACCGCTCCTGCAGTTCTCCTCGCCTCGATAGTCCTGACTTCCTGGAACGCAGTGACTGCGCCACTTCCTGTTCTGCTCACTGTCCTGTGGACTCAGGCTGTGTCCCTGATTGTGCTACGTGGGACTGTCAGTGGGGCGGGTGCTTGCAGTGTGCGGAAGGGTGCGCAATTAGCAAGTTGGGAGATGGAAGTTGTGATGAAAGCTGTGTGGTTCCGGAGTGCGGGTATGACTATGGGGACTGTGAGTATGAGGTGCATACGTATGTACAGGCCACGGGCAGTGGAGGAGTTGGGACTATGGCGGAGCCTTTTAGTGACTTAGTGGAAGCTATTAACTCACTGTGGTACCCGAATAACACGCTTTTCCTCCTGAATGGTGTTCATTTTTTGAAGCAAACAGACCTTTCCGCCGCCCCATTGCTGACTCAAATAGGACTTCAAAGAACTGTCATATCCGCACTGCTATGCTCAAATACGACCTCAGACTCTCCTAACTGCGTGCCCTACCGCACCACTATCCAACTCACTCACTCCTTCACAGCTTTTACAGTGAACCACACTGTCCTGTTTGAACATGTGGACTTCAGGGGAGACTTTGATGTGCGGCCGGACTGCTTCACCTCAGAGTGCGCCTATTGTCCCTATATCACTTTCAACACCACTCAAAACTTGTGGGTCGATGACCGCTTCCAACCCGTCGACAAGTCCAAAGTGGCAATTCAGTCCTATTGCGACTTCTATCACGATAAAGACTTCCTGCGAGTGGCGGAATTTGGCACTTTGAACCTCACTAATGTCCAATTCCTAAATTTCCGCCAGCAGCTCCATAGTCTGATTTGGGTGGACTGCGGGACTGTGCTAATGAGTCAAGTAGACTTTGTGAATGGTATGGCTGCCCCTGTAGGCCTGTGGGGAGGTCTGTTGAGACTCACTTCTCCTGCTCAGAAAGAACCCTACAGCTGCGGAACAGTGAAGTATGCGGGAGGACATGTTTCGCTGCTGAATAATGGGTATGAGTATAGGACGAATATTGAGCTTAGTGGATTTCTAGCCTTTGACGGAGTCTATTTCCTGAGTATTTCGCATGTTTTCTTCGAGTACAACTTCATCCCAACCGGGGAACTGCTACCCACAGTCTCTTCCGCTCTCCTCAGTCTCAACAAGTTCCGCGAAGTGCGGATTTCCAACTGCTCCTTCAACTCTATCATAGCTGACTCCTCCGCTCTACTATACATCGACTCCTACCTCTCCCTGCCCCTCATTCCCTCCAACGGCATTTCCCAAGAACACGCTTTAACCCACTTACTCATCAGTGACTGTGTAGTCAAGGGCTCTGCTTCTCAGCGGGGAGCTATCCTGGGAATCAACTTCCATGTGGATCACCAGAACGTGCTGTTGTCTAATGTGTCCTTTTACCACTGCTTTTCAATGCTCGGGGTGGTAATGATAGGCAATGACGAGCTCGTGAAGACAGCTACTGATGGCAGAAACGTGACTGTTAATGGCTTTCTGGTGTTCCTGCCGCCTACAGGCGTGATAGTCAGGGGCTTGCAGGCAAGGGATAGTCTGGGGTCTGCCCTCCTCCAAGTCTCCAATATAGGCAATTTACTGCTAAGTGGCTTGGTAATGCTCCGGGTTGGGGAGGACAGAAGTGGATTCACCTCCTATGTCTATGTTTTTGAGGCGTTTAAAGACAATTCGCAGGCGTATCTGTCCATGTTCCCAGAATTGAGCACCACTGTGACCTGCTCAGGGGTCGCAAGCGTCACAAACATCCTCAATCTCTCAATTGAACACTCCGTCTTCGACCAAAACTACTGTCCTAATGGAGTTCCAGGTCTCATTCTCTCCGGCCAAACCAACGACATCCGTATACACGCTAACAACTTCACTCGCAACACTGGCTTCGGCGCTATCACTCTGGCAGTCCGCAGAAGCATCGAAATCTCTACCATGCTCTGCGCTAACAACTCCAATCTCCTCTCGAAAACCTCAGTTTGTCTCAATATCAACCTTGTGGTTCCCTCGGATATCGTGGTGGTGGACTCCCAGTTTGTGGGGAATATCGGGCTATTCTGCACTGTTATGTTCGCGGGCAATACCCAAAGTCTGACCCTGCGGAATGTCCAGCTTATCAGTAACCAGGCGATTCATACGACTGCAGGGATATGGTTCAACCCGAAGGCGGAAGGGCCTTCGGCCTTTATTATTGAAAACTGCGTGTTTAGGGACAATAAAGCGAATAAGAACGGAGTCATCACCATTTCGGATTTCGAGGAAATACTGTCGGACAACGAAGTGGCAATAATTGACTTTCAGATAAGAAATACAGTTTTTGAGGGCAATATAGGGTCCTTCCAGGGAGCCTCCATTACGTTTAACCAGTACATCAAGGTGACCACCATGAGTTTGGTGCAGAACTGCACCTTTCTGAAGAACGCTGCGCAAGAAGGGGCCTGCGGCTTCTTCACCTTTCAATTCGGAGTGCTGACCTTCAAAAACTGCGTATTTACAGAGAACTCTGCAAGTAAAGGCGCAGCTGTCTTCGCTAACCACTTCCCCGCTACCAGCCACTTCCCCTCTTCTATCAACTTCGTGAATTGCGTGTTTCGACAGCAGCACCTCGGACCCACCATTTCCATACTTGGCTACTCCACTGCGAATGAAGTGGCTGCCGCTGGCAACTTGTTCATTGGGAATGAGGTGGGAGCTTATGTGATCACAGCGGGGAACTTAGTGGACAGAGACTCGGTGTATACGCTGCAGAGGGCGGCGGAAGGACCGGTCTTTTACATTCAGTTGATCTGTGCTGTGAAGGTGTTCAACCTGACCGCGTATGGCAACAGAGCCACTTTGCTGCACGGAGGCGTGTTTTTCCTCACTACTCATTCTCAATTCCAGGTCTATAACAGCCGGATATACAACAACTCCGCTGTGGACTCTGGAGCAGTGGTTTGGGCGGACGAAAACTCCAACTTCGAAATAGAGAATTCCGACATCTTCAACAACTCTGCAGGTGTAATGGGCAGCACTTTCTTTATAATGCCCGGCTCTCTGCTTATTCGCAACTGCCAAATCCACAATAACTTCGCGGGGCGATACTCCACTATTTTCATTATTCGCGGCTCGGCAATCATCTCCAATTTAACCTTTTTTAATAACACTTCGCTGGAAGACTCTCCTGGAATAATCCTCAGTGCGTCGACTTTGACCCTAAACGACTCTTGGCTGCACGACCAAATAGGCCTAACTGGTCCTTTTCTCTTTAGTATCGACCACAGCAGCATTGATGTATACAGGACGAAGTTCAGCACTGGCACTGCGACCTTCAACGGAGGCGCTGTGTATATCTCCATGAAGACTGACATGCGCATTGTTAGCTCTGTCTTTGAGAACTGCGCTGCTGAAGTGGAGGGCGGGGCCGTGCACAGCTCTGAAAGCAGTTTATTAGTCGAAGACACTCACTTCAAAGCCGCCACTGCGAAGACTTTGGGAGGCGGAATATATGCGAATTCAGGCCAGCTGTGGGTGAAGAACTGCGTGTTTGAGGCGCAGTTCCCTTCGGCAGTGTATGTTACGAGTATGATTTTGACAGAAGTGACTAATTCGGTGTTTCAGCAGGGAAGTGGGGAGTTGGGAGGGGCTTTGGGCTGCTCACAGAGCAGAGTTTTGACCATTACAGGGAACAATTTCACTGAAAATCACGGCAACTACGGAGGCGCAGTCTACATAGTGTCCAGCGGATACGCAAACGACCGCATGGACCTGGAAATGAACAATAACTCCTTCTTCGAAAACTCCGCCCTGTCCGGAGGTGCGGCCTTTATAAACAGTGTAAATGCTAGTCTCAGCCACAACAGGTTTTCCGCTAATTCCGCCCTTAGCACTACCAAAGCAGCAGGTGTGGGCGGAGGCCTTGCCCTCGTATGCGACTTGGTCCCTTGGTGCAGTGTGAGCATTTACAGCAATGCGTTTAAGGACAATACAGCAAGTGCTCAGGGAGGAGCAGTGGCCTGGGTCGGCACACTGCCCACTCTCAGTTCCAACCAGTTTGAAGGCAATGTGGCTCCGTATGGACGGGAAACAGCTTCATACGCTGTGAAGATTGCGACTATGGACAATAGTGGTGACCCGATGGACTATTTGTCGGAAGGGGAAGAGTCCCCTGTAGCACTGGAACTGACTGGGGTAGCGAGCGGACAAACTTTCCACTACTTCCTCTACTTCGGACTGTTTGACCATGCGAATAAGATAATCGCGAATGACTACAGCAGCTCAGCGGAACTGTACTCTGAAAACACTCAAAACGCCTCAGTGTCCGGCAACATCAAAGTAACGGCTGCTGGAGGCAAGTTCGCTTTCGAGGAGTTCGCTGTTACCGCCAAGCCTGGGTCCACACTATACCTCACAGTGGGCACTACAGCAGTTGATACTTCCAAGGGAGTGAAGGCGCGGGATGGACTCCGGTATATTCCCCAAGTGAGAATTCAGGTGGAAATGCGACTATGTGAAGTGGGTGAAAGTCAGTTCGGCACTGTGTGTTTCCTGTGTGCTGCCGGGACCTACAGTCTGAATCCTGCCTTGCCATGCAAGCTCTGCCCTGAAGCCGCCCACTGCTACGGCAACTTCACTATGGTGCCTAAGCCCGGCTACTGGCGGGCGAACAACATGACTGAAAACTTCATCAAGTGTCTGGAGACTTCTGCATGTGTTGGTTCACCTGACAACACCTTTATCAGCTACACTGGCTTGTGTGCGAGTGGCTACTCTGGCAATCTCTGCCAAAGCTGCATCAAAGGCTATTCAAGGACTGGACGCTATCAATGTGGGAAGTGTCCGGGTTTGACATCTAACATCGCCATAACTTCCCTCATCGTAATAGTGGCTCTACTGGTCGTGGCTTTGATCGTATTCACCGCCATTCGCAGCGCCCAGCGTCCCCGCTCCCTGATAGCCATCTACCTGAAGATATTCATGAACTACCTGCAAATGATAGTGGTGAGTTCCAGTCTCAACCTGAACTGGCCCAGCTTCGTGCGCGCCTTCCTGTCCGGCCAGGAAGAGGCGGGCGGAGTGGCAGAGCAGCTCTTTTCCTTCGAATGTCTCTTGCAGGACGCAAACATTAGCCAAGGGTCTATGTACTTCGCGAAGATCCTGGGCATTTCCTGTCTCCCCTTGGTGATGTTCGCACTGGCGGGAGTGACATGGCTGTGTGTGCTTTGCTGCTTCCACATAGTCGAAATTTGGCTCAAAACGAAGGCTACACTAGTGGTGATTCTCTTCATCCTGCACCCGAATATAACCAAACTGATGTTCGCGTATTTCGCCTGCATGGACTTAGGGACTGGGGAACTGTGGCTGATTAGCGACTTGTCGATAAAGTGCTGGGACGCTGGACATGTGAGGCAAATTCTGCTCGTGGTCCTGCCTAGCATTATCATTTGGGTCGTGGGGTTGCCGACCATCGCTCTCTTCTACCTCGTTGTCAAGCGTCACTGTCTAGAGACTTGGAACATCAAGCAAGTATTTTCCTTCCTTTACAAAGGATATGAACGGCCCTATTTCTACTGGGAATTCGTAATCCTGTACCGCAAAGTGGCCCTGATTTCCGCCTCAGTGTTTCTAGGCACTGTCGGCATTCGCACCCAAGCCCTCACAGTCCTCGCTCTCCTGCTCCTCTCTCTGTTCCTCCAAATCCAGGTCAAGCCCTTCAACGAGCCCAGTCTCAACAAGCTGGAAATCCGCTCCATCTTGGTGTCCGCTATAACGATATATGCAGGACTGTACTACGAATCTGAGAATGTGAGTACGCTGCTGTCAGTGCTGATTTTCGCGGGAATGCTGTTTGCGAATGGCTACTTTTTGGTCCTGTGGCTGCTGTCGGTGTCTCCGATTTTGTTTCAGTATTTGACTGAAAGAATACGCTCACTGTGGAATCGTCACAAAAGTCCCTATAGAGTGCGGCCCGCGCACCCTACCACCTCTAGTGCCTTCCAGCCTTCTTCTGATAAGGCGCACAGCTCCAGTCTCAACCAGTCTGACTTTAGCCTGGGTGAAAACAGCGATGTACCGAATAACACGCCTTCAAGGACGCCGGAGCCGGGACCTATGAGGGAGCTCACAGACAGAGAGGAAAGGTCGGTGCATTATACGTTTGAGGAGTAGGTAGTGGTAAGTAGATATGGACGAGGAAGAGTGGGGGCCCTGGGAGACTCGCTTCCCTACGCTGGCTTTGCCCCGGAAAGCTGCAAATCCGAAAAGACCATCTCCCAGAGAGAAAACTCATCGATTACCTCTCCGAATCAGTCTAATTCCAGAACCCAAGGCGCCTTCTCCAATAAAGCCACTGGGAGTTCTCTCCTACTTCAACTCGACCTTCGCACTGGAGCCGCCTGTGAGGCTCAAAAAGCGCTCCCAACTCCTTATTCTCAACTCCCAGTCGCTAACTCCGCCGCAGGACGTTGGACTCAGGTCTCAAAGCGTCACCAGAGGAGGCCAAGACTCGACTCAAACGAGGATTTGGACCAATTCCTCCCCTACAAGGATACTTATTCGCTCACAGCACCGGGCTATCCAGCCCTTCAACCTGAGTATACGCCTAGGCAATGACCAAGCACATATGGGGCAAAAGGTACTTGCGGGTCCTTTACTGCCCCAAGCACGCAAAGAAAGCCCAGTCCTCGAGGCCTTGGAGCGACGACTGTCAAGGGCACTGGTGCAAGGCCACCAACACCGCTTTTCCCAGATGTGAGTACCTAAGTTACTACTTCCCTTGTAGGTGCTTGAGACTGGCCTTCAAGTCTGCTATGGAAGCAGTGCTTGTCTGCATAGTGGCTTCCTCTGGGGCTGTTTCTGTGCCGGCTCCAGCCACTGTTAGGCCCCATTCGTTTTCTTCGTGTGTGGGAGCGGCTGTTGGGACTGCAAACTTGCGCTCTACTGCTCGTTTGGCCTCGGGCTAGGTGGGATTTACGTGTAGTTGGTAGTGGGCTTGGAGCTGGACACAATGGGGACTGTGGCATTCTGGGTTGGGGGACATGTCGTATTTGGGGAAGTAGTCCAGAAGTGCGGAATAGCCCAAGAACTTCGAGACTTGGCCGAAGTTGAGCATGTATTTGAGGGCGTTCTGCACTAACAGCCCAGCTACAATGCCCATTGTAGTGGGCAGGGAAGCAGCACACACTCCCTCTCTCTTTATCTGCCGTTCGTCACCATCTGCAGCTATAACCAGTGGAGGTGCACACTCAAAGCAGGCAGTTTCCCCGGGAACCATCAGCTGAATATGCCCAGAAACTGCATCCTCAGATACTCCAGACTCCATCCAGACCTGATTCAGCTCGTTGCAAGCTCTGCTCACCGCTATCCTCGCTGCATAGTTATCCACACAAGAAAGGACCAAATCCACCGCCCCGCCACTCAGCCCGCCTTCCCTCAGTCTGCCTAGGAAGTGGTCGAAGTGCTCAATTGCGCATATATTGTAATTGTGCACTTCGATGACTACGTCTGGGTTGATGGCCTGCAGGGTGTTGCGGGCTGCTTCTACCTTGGACAGGCCTTCTTGGTCTGGCCGGAAGAAGAGTCGATTCATGTTCGCGAGCTCCACTCGGTCGTAATCGAACAAAATCAGCTTGCCCAGGCCACATCGGGTCAGCATTTCCGCGGCCACGGAGCCAATGCCGCCCACACCGACTATAGCAATGGTGACTTCGCGGATCTTTTGGTAGTTCTCCACGACGCCCATGCGCTGCAGAGCCATGAGCCGGGAGTAGGGGTTGTCGGAACGCACTTCCGAGGAGAGCTCTCTCGCCATTACTATTGGGAGTGGAAGAGGTGGACTGCTGGTGAGGGAATTATATGTAGTCTCAGCCTAGGCAAGCGAGTGCAGGTGCAAACTCAGGCATTCGACTAGGAGTCCCTAAGCACTATGCCAATAACTGCTTTTCGCCCATAGTACGCACTCAAAACCGCTTTTCCCAGTTTCCTACGTAAAAAGCCTAATATTGATTAAGAAGTGAGGCACTTAGCAGTGACTTGACTCATACTCACGGCCAAATCAAGGCCACTTCGCTGGTAAGAGGCTTGCTTTACTGCCAAAAAAGTGCCCAATTCCTCTGTACATTGCCGAGTTCTGCCTCTCCACTGCAGTAATATCACTACGAAAAGACCCACAAAGGCCACAGTGACGATCAATAAGTTGATTGCGAGGGCGCCGTTGTGCATGCCGACGAAATCCGCTAGCAGAATAATGATCAAATACAGCAATAAAGTGGTGAAAACCAGGCTAAATGTGCTGATTTTGAGCATGTTTAGGTACAAATAGTGCGGCTTTACCTTCTCTGTTAGGTCCATTAGCACACCGTCAAGTCCCGGAAACAGCGAAACAGTGGGATTTTCGCTGTTATGCGCAAAGCCCTGGTCCTCATCATAGAGGAACACCAATGTGGCAGTCTTGGAGTCAGCGAAGGCAGCAGGCAGGTGGGGAACGGGTGCAGGCTCGAAGCTAGGCGTGAAGACCGTTTCGAAGCTTTGCGGAGGCTGGGGCTGGCCGACTTGCTCCACTATGATTGCCGGAGTGTCCGCAGTTTCCATCCTTTTCAGTTGCTGTTGCTGAGATCCGACCACAATTTCGCCCTTCAGCATCCCTCCGTATAGCTCTGGCCTGGGCACAGGGTCGTCTGGACTGGGGAAGTCCTGCAAGTCCTTCCTGTCGACGAAGAACTGCTGGGCTGGGAGGAGGCTCCAGGCTTGGCCGAACTCCAGGTCGGTGCGCACGCGGCTCCACAGGTTCTTGCGAGGGTCGAGTTGGGCTCTGTCGAAGTGGGAGTGCAGGTAGGGGTAGGCGAGGTTGTAGGGTGCGAAGGTGATTTGGCTGCTGGACTCCAGAACTGGCTCAGACGCAGTGTATAGGAACAAAATCAAGTCCTGGCAGTCCGTCATCACCAAGTGACTGCACGCCACCGCAATCATGCACCCCCTACACCTCCCAATCCTACAAGCCCCCTTCGTAGGTCCACACCTAATGGTGGTGTCTTCACACCCCACAATAGTCAGGGACTCAGTGTAGTCCAGCAGACTGATTTCGCAGCCCTGCACTTCCTCTATGGTGAAGGACTGGCCGTCTAGAGAGTCGGGGTAGCGGATTTCCTCGGGCTGCTGGAAGCGGTAGCGGATTGCGTGTTGGTCAGTGTCTGGCAAGTCTTTCATTGGACTATATATGAAGATTAGCAGCTCCTAGGCTTTTAATAGGGCCAAACACCGCTTCCATGCACTCCAAGGGGAGGATTTCCTGAGTCGCAGTGGAAGAAACCGTGGAAATAGGCGGGAAGGGTTTGAGAAATGTCTGAAGCTTAGGGAGATTGCGCAGAGTCTACAAATATGGGCGCTAGGCACTGAAATCGAGCAAAATACCCCTGTTTGAACAAATATAAGCCGATTTCCAGGGTGAAGAGCCTCATTTTCCGCCGAAATAGCCCTTAAGAACTCTTAGTGTTCCAATAAAAGCGAATTTCATCGTATAACGAGCTATAGGAGATAAGCTCCAGCCTGATTAGTCTTTGAAAGCCTGCAATATACAGATATTCAAGCGAATTGGGCGATATCTGGTAGGTTTGCGATAGTGGCAGTCCCTTATCCGCCTCCAACCTGTCTGTGCAACTAGCCACTACTACGACTACTAAGGAGAGCTTTCTACTAGGTGTCAACCCCCTCACTTTCTCCCGACTTTGGGAGTTCTCACACTCCATCCTAGCACCAGTCGCTGATTTCTGTGTAAGTCTTTCCAATTCTTCCATCCCTCTACATGCACTAAAGGCCGTATAGGGAAAATTGGAGTAACTGCAGTTCCAACCTTGGTATATACGAGTCCTAGCACCTCCAAATTAAAGTGTTCCTGCATTGCCAGCAGCCAAGCCCAATTCTCTAATTTAAGTACTCTGCCATACCTAGGAAAGTCTCAGGGTTGTGTTTCTTTCCTAGTAGCTGTCACTTGCCCACTTCCAAAGTCGCAGTGGGTCCCTTCACCCAGTCCTCTGAACCCTGCTGTCCTACTGCTATAGGAGATTGGTAGTGACTTTGAGCAAGGAAATGATAGGGAGAAGGGCTAAATAGCCCCTGGGACTCCTGTAAGCCCGCCAGAGCTCAATAAAGGGAGTTATACAGGAATAAAGTGGAACTGGGCTACTCCCACTGTGAAGGAGAAACTGAAGTTCAAAGGAGAAAGTCCTGCATATAGACAATCTTCTAGAGATTTAGAGGAATTCTGTATCAGCCAAGTCCCTCTCTTTTGGGTATTCTCAGGGAAACAGCCAAAATAGCACTCCTCTTTTCACTTTATCTACTCACTACGTCTGAAAGCACTGTTTTCCCAGTAATTTACTCAGAACTTGGAAATATTGAGGCAAAAGCACAGAACTCTGCAGTGAGTGCCGAAATTCCTTCAAAGATGGACCAAATTGTCGCAATACAGCCCAAATCGCCTCTTTTGTCCACTTTCTCAGCCTAGAAAGACGCTTTTCACCTGCTACTGTCTTTATACGCCAACTCAAACCTCGCTTTCCGTCAAATCCCACGCATAGTGACCTCACCCCAATTGCAATCGGCCGAATTGAGGTAAAGGTCCTCAAAGAGGCTGGACCTAGGGCAGTTTGGAGCTATATCGCGGCTTTAGAGTCTAAATAGGTACGAAGTGGTGCTTTGTGCCAGACGTAGGCTTTTCCTACTTGTCTTTGGGGTGGTTTGTTATCGCTGAGTGGGCAAACTGACCCCGCAGAGCCCTTTTACAGGGTATTTTAGCCAATCTTAGCTAAAGGTACTAGTGGATTAGGCGAGTGTCTGCCATTATAGGAAACCCGCGACCTAAAAATCAGACCGCGTGGCCTTTAATGG
>Ga0247837_1002284_pt1 | contig 36770 bp, 28 predicted proteins | sample LaCtaG_2_FD_187115 | JGI IMG/M metagenome (GOLD analysis project Ga0247837, IMG submission 187115) | Freshwater microbial communities from meromictic Lake La Cruz, Castile-La Mancha, Spain - LaCruzMarch2015_14.5m | ecosystem: Environmental > Aquatic > Freshwater > Lake | place: Spain: Castile-La...
TGGGACAGGGAATAAAGCAGCTCAGGGAGGAAGTGAGGACCCTGGCCCTGGAACTTATGACTTGCCCAGTGCTGCTGATAAAACTGCCTTTTCCCTCACTTCCCGCCACCCCGCTCCTCAAAAAGAAGCCCGTCCAGGCCCAGGCGCCTACAACCCTTCACAAGTGCAGGACGGTCCTCAATACACTCTCTCTCAAGCAGCCCGAAAAGCCCATCAACAGCCTGCAACAACCCCAGGCCCAGGACAATACGACCCCCTTTCCCAAGGCTCCCCCACTGCCAAGTTCGGTTCAGACACTAGGTCTGTGTTCGCTCCCAAAGAGGGAGTGCCAGGGCCCGGCGCATACACTCTCCCTAGTGACTCTGGACCGAAATACACCATGCAAGGGAAAGGACTGGCTTCTGCTATACCTGAAGCTCCTGGTCCCGGACATTACAACCAGCCAGTTGCAACTATCCTCGGGGACCCTCAGTTAGCCTACAACTTCGGGTCTGAAATTCGCAGCAAAGCATCAGTAGTAGGTGGAAAGCGCATTAAAGAGGGAGTCGGCCCAGGGATGTATCATAAGGATTTGCCTCCTTGTCCGCCCATTTGGAGCTTTGGACACCAGGCGAGAGGCAAAGGCCTGCAGACCGGCCCTCCAGGCCCAGGGCAGTACGACGTGCCTTCTACTATTGCTGTGGTGGCCAGTTATGCAGTGCCGAGGAAATAATGTCCACCTGAAACTAGAGTAAAACATAGGGTAGCACAGTAGTTGTTAAATGAGTATCGATCATCAAATAGGGTAAGTAGCTCACTATGGAGTATTCGAGTCTCAGTATATAGCAGTCCTTATACAGCTGGACACTATTGCTAATGTGGCTACTGCTGGAGAGAAAATTAAGCTTGGGAATGGGAGAAGGATATGCTGGACTGTATGTCTCGTTGTAGCCTTTCCTTTGGATAAGTGCAGTCATATAGCAGCTAGTTCGCTATTGTGTCGAAATTAGTGCTATCGGTATACTCTATTAGTCCTTGCAATACACTCTGGAGAGCTCATCCTCATAAGAAACCTTTGCTTCCAGTAGCAGCCGAACTGTCCTATAGGGTGTTTCCAAGGTATTCTCAACGCCTTTCCACAGCTCCATGTGCCTCCCCTTTGGCCAGTTGCTCTTATTATGCTAATTAGGGAAAACTGATCTGCCTACAGTGCCTTTGCACACTTAAACTGGCTTCGAAATCAAGGCTTCCCAGTTCCCCTTTAGCTGATGTACGCCACTCTCCCGACTAAGTAGAGAATAAGTCCTAAAAGAGTTAAAGGAACCCTTGGACTAAGGCGCCTGTGTCCGCATTGAAGCATAGACACTTATCTCCCTGGAATAGGAAGAAAAGGCCTCGAACCAGCACAGGCTGGGAGTTGGACCACTTACTGACGCAATTCCTCCCTTCGACTTGAGAACTTTGGGCCAACAGGCCTGTGAGTGTCCTAGCGTACTTCAGTATGTATCTTTTGGAGTGCACTACTAGGAGTTGGTTGGAAACGTATAGACAGCAGCCTAGGCAGGTATCCGGGAGGTGGAGCTGCTGAGGTAAAAAAGAGTCGCTTCGTAGGGAAAAAGCCTCTATTAGTTGAGAGTCTCCGCCACAGACGTAGATACAGCCTTGGAATAGACAGGGATTAAAGCATCTACTGGCTTCTTTCATACTCGGCAAAGTCGTCCATGTGGGAGCTTTGCCGCTCAAATCGATTTTTTCGCACTGATTCACTGTCTAGTTCATACAGTTGCCTGGATGACACTTACAAAAGGCTGTGTGATGCATACATTTGACTACGTAGGGAGTACATTGAACTGCTTAGAGCCTACATCCGCCAAACACGTATATGTGAAAGACCTGAATTACTCCGTGGTAGGCTCTAGCAGTAGTCATACAGGGCAGCAAACTCACTGTTCCATCCCTGTCCAAAATATACACTTCCCTCAAATCTCCCAAGTACCCTGCTTTAGCCCTTACTGCCCCCTCCACTGCAGAACACTCTTCCATCCTCCAGGACAGTCCAGCTACTAGATTCGTCCACTTGGATTTGAGAACGTAGTGGGACTGGCGGCTTCCATGTGCAACTTTGGTAGTCGAAGAAACGGAGGGAAGAACGAGTGATTTGGATGATTTCGCCTGAGTCGGAAATGTAGCCGCAGATTTCGCGAATTACGTTGAGACTGAGGCAGCCGGGGGATTGCTTGAGGTGGAGAAGCCATAGCTTTGCTTTGCGAGCGGGGAGAGACATGACAGCCTTGCTTTTATGAGAAAATAGTGGAGCATTGAACTGTTATTTCTACAGAATTGGTTTAAATTCCGAATTTCCAGAGTAACCTGTATCTAATACATAAGCTATACATAGAGGATTTGAACTATGCTAATATAGATGCTCCCATTTGTGCCAATATACTTGATTCCAATCAGAACTTTAACCCGGGGAAAAGCCTGCAGCTGTTCCCAACGATTTCCAGACTTGCACAAATACCAAGCTGAATTGAACCCCAACAATGCACATCTCCAGTCTACCAGCAACTCACCCAGCTTACTAGTCTACTGCTTGTCTCTGAGCCAGTACGTGACAAGACTCACCCGCACTCGAAGCGCCTTGGCTACAGCCGCCACTACTGTGTGGTCTGACACACCGGTGCTGCGGCGGCAGAACTGGACTGTCTCCACTACTAGTCGTCGGAACTCCTTGGCGTCCGCTCCTTCCGGCTTTTCTCCTTCTTTCTTATTCTGGTAAGCCAGTTTGAAGCCTAATTTGCGAGTAAGCTGCACAAATGTATACTTCTGTAGCAGAAAAGCCATCTGTCCCTTCAGATAGTCCAAAGACTCTCCGTACTTCGCTAGTAGTCGCAGGGCTTTGCTATGGAGTTTGTTGAGGGAGGCTTGCATTTTATTTATTAGCCTTGCCGTTTTGCCAAAACGCATAAAGGGATATGGGGAAAAGAGGGAAGTCGAAAAACACTTTAAAAAGTCGATAAAATCAATCTTTGAATTTTGCATCCAATAGCCGATATAAGAAAAGCGCAATTTACAGAAATTCACTTCCAAAATCCCTTAAAATCGTCACAATATCTTAAATTGGCATATACTTCCCCACTCCCTCTAGTTTCCTCAGCTGTCCCTAGTAAGTCCACACTATAAATGCACTCAATGGTGTCTCAGTTCCTGGAACAGCCGCAGACCAGCAAGCAGACCATTGAGGCAGTGAGTCCCGCCCTTTCCGCTGTGTGTTGCTGCATGCAGGGCTGGAGAGTGGCTATGGAAGACGCTCATATTCTCAATTTGACGCTAGAAGAAGACGCCCAGCTGCTAGCAGTGTTTGACGGCCACGGCGGTAAGGACATTTCCGTGTTCCTTGGCAGACACTTCGCGGGGGAACTGCTGAACTCTGCCAAATACCAGAATGGGGACTATGAAGGCGCGCTGAAGGACACTTATTTGCTGATGGATCAATTGCTGCTGAGTGATACAGGGGTGAAGGAGCGGTATAGCATCTTTAAAGGACAGCGAGAAGTGTACGCCAACGACCTCACCCTCGCCCGCCGAGAACTCCCAACCTCCGGCAGCACAGCAGTCGTGGCTCTACTCAAGCGGAGACACCTCTGGGTCGCCAACGCCGGCGACTCTCGCTGTGTGCTCATATCAGGTGGCAGAGCCTTGGAGTTGACCCACGACCATAAGCCTTCAGTGCCTACTGAGTTGTTCCGCATTAGGGAAGCGGGCGGGTCTGTGACGGAAAATCGAGTGAATGGAGTGCTGAATCTGACTAGGTCTATCGGCGACTTTGAATACAAAGGGAACTCTAGACTGCCAATTGAGCGGCAGTTGATAATTGCGCAGCCAGAAGTGACGAACAAACGCCTAGATCGGGAGGACGAGTACCTAGTGCTGGGCTGTGACGGAGTCTGGGACATGTGGAACACTCAGGACCTAGCAGGCTTCGTAGCAGAGCAAACAGCGCAGGGAGTGGGGCTGCGCACAGTGGCGGAAGAGGTTTGTAACCGCTGTTTGGCGGCGGATCCGGTCCTTTCCGAAGGCTGTGGAGGAGACAATGTAACGCTTATTTTGGTCCGATTAGCGGCTTCTAACCCGTAAATAGGCTTTGAAACTAGGTACAACATATACGTTTCACTCAATTTGCAGTCTGAATTCCCTTCAGAAGCTGCACCTTGACCGGCCACCTGCGCAGGTAATGTGGAGGATAGGGGTAGGGAAAGTGGCGGGAGCGGTGGGTGCTGCCTTGGGCCTCGCAGGCCTGATGACTGTGGCCTACGGACGATACAAGGAAGCTGAGGAAAGCGGCGGACTGCGAATCGAGCAAATCAAAGCAGCCGCAATGAGGAAACCCGCCTACACCGGCGTGCAGCGGACCAAAGAAGCCGAAGCTGTAACGGAAAAGCTGAAGGACAGCGTCGTAGTGCTGTACCACCCTGCCACCAGCGGCAAATCGCAGCTAGCGGCCTACATCCAAGCCACTTCCTCCCGTCCCGTCCTTCTCCTAGTGGGCAAAGGCTCGCTGGAAGCCACTGTGCAGCAATTCGACCCTGAGACTGCCCCCTACCCAGTGGGCAGTTTGCAGGCCTTCCAGTCCGCCCTGGCTTCCGCACTCAGTTCAGCCTCCAGTCCCTTGCTTATCATTGACTCACCGGAGCACATGCCTCCACTACTCAGTCAAAAGCTCATTCTCATGGCTAATCGACTCAAAAGAGCCTCTAAAGCAGACGCTTTGGTGGTTTCCAGCGCAATAGAAATAGTGGAGACCGCCCAGGCCTGCGGAGACCTGCAAATCCACCAGCTCTCCGACCTCAGTTTCCAGGACTACCTCAGCATTGCCACAGGCCTGGGAGTGCCCACAGGCCCCGCTGAGACCCTATACAGACAGTGGGGGCCGAGTCTAGAAGTCTTGGTAAGGACAAAGGAGCACAGTGACTATGCGGCAAAGCTCCAAACTGCCTATATCAGCCAGGTGAGGACAATATTGGAGGATAGGCCGGACCTGCAGCAGCCGTTTCAGCGAGTTTTCGAGACTGTGACCTCGTTAAGTCCCCTGGGAAACACCTATTCAGGCAGTGAAGCCGCTCAAAAGCTATACAAAGCCGGCCTAATGGTCGCTTTTCCCAACAAATCTTTCCACTTCCGCAGTAAAATCGCTGTTTCCGCTCTTCACAAGGCGCTAAATCCTAGTTAAAGTCACTAATGACCTCACTTAGCTGCGTTTTGCGACTGTCTTCTCTTTCCACCAACTTCGAAAAGCGGTCAATTCCCTCCGAAAACGAGGCTTCAAATAGCAAAAGCATCAAAGTAGTCGTCCTCACTATCTCAATAGTTTCCTCCCCTACTACCGGCCCAGTCCTCCTTTCCTCTATTATCTCCGTCTGTTCACTGGGCTGGATTTGCGCCAAGTCATCTAAAGTGAAGGACACGGAAGTAGTGGCTGCCTTGTGGGAGGGCAGGGGCAGGTCTAAGTCCATTACAGTGTCTGTGCGGAGGGTGGAGTCGGGCTGAGTGAGGGAGTAGTCTGCGGAGCGGGGCAAACAGCAGCGCCAGACAGGACTGAAGAAGTCCACTATAGGCAGGAAACTCATACATACGGCTAAGAGGAAGGTTGTGCCCAGGACTAGAAACACTCCCCAGGCTGCAGAAAGCCCTACCTGAGGCTTCCGCACTGTCTGAGCCTGTCTCACCAGTCCCGCTTCCTCAAGTATATCCACTACTCTCGTAGTCTCTCTCAGTACACTCAACCCCGCATTCAAAGTCCGCACAAAGGCCACATCCGCCTGACTCCCAAACATAACCGCATACGAATAGACTTGAAACGGCTGCGTCTGGACCTCTACGCCCTCACTCTCCTCCTCTATCCCACAGAGCACTACATGGTCGTCAATATACACCAATACTTTATGTTCTTTCAGTAAATCCACAGGGTCGTCCTCAGGTCCTGGAGTCTGTGGGTAGGGGAAAAGCGGAATTTGCGCGATTTCCGGCCTTATTCGGGCTGGGACATAAGCTCGCTCTCCTGTCACGTCTGAAATGTCCAGCTCCCGGTCCTGAGCTCGTTGGTAGTCTAGTGCGACTCGGGCGCATATAACACACAGGAGGAACAGCCTGGCAGCCACAATTAGCACTCCCAGGCCGAGCCAGCCACTGTCGGGTTGGTCGTTTCGGCTGTAGAATAGGCGGGCGCAGGCTGTCCATATGGACTTTTCCAGCGATTTCCAGTCCTTTAGGGCAGCTCTGCGGTCTCGACTGCTGATTGCGGAGTAGAAAAAGTTGCACAGGCCCACTGTGAAGGGAGTGACTAGAAAGAGCACCCACACACTAATGCTCAGTGGCGAAAACACCTCCCAATACCCAGTTTCCCCCTCTTTCCTGCGCAGCATATTCAGGCCTGCTCTGAAAGTCGGCACCGAGAAGGTCATTCCCGCCTGAATTCCCTCAGACCTGAGGACCAGCCCGCCCACTACGCCTGCTTCCGGGTACAGAGCAAGGTGGGACTGGGGGCTGGAGGCAGCCGGCAGACATGCAAATTGGTAGTGCAGGTCGAGGGCCAGGCTTTGAGTCTGCAGGGCTTGTGTGACTATGGAGACTTCAGCGCCTTGGAACGGGTCGCAAAGAGCAGATTTGCCCCAGGGACGGATGTAGAGCGTGGGTAGACTGAGCACAGCTGAAATTAGCGGAATTACGTGGGAAAGCAGCATATTGGCTCAGGAGAATTGACAAAGTCACGAAGAACTCTACTTGTCCTCAACTATCAATTGATATAGGCCTTTCTATAGTGTTCCCTTTACTAGGAAATAAGGCTTACATCAAAGGCGCAGGTTTCACCTGTCTGAGTCATGCAGTTCCTCACAGTAGCCACCACTTCCCTTGATTCTTCTCATGCAACAGGCAAATATGGGCAGGGGACAGGAAGTCCTGCACCGGGTTTCTGCCTTTCCCCTCTGATTTCCCTCTAAATCGTCGGTTATACAGGGCTCTTTTCCTGGCTCTGCCAGTTTTCGCCTTGGGACGAGTGTGGTTGGGGTTGACTTTAGGTGTAATTGACCTCACTTTGCCAGTTCGGAACAACAAAGCTTTGCTAAGTTTCATTATATCGAGTGTATTAGTACACTAATAGGGGAGAAGTGGCTGTCTGTTCGATAGGAGGGCCGACCCGGGTACTGGGAAGGTATGAATATGGAGACTGCAGCGCCTTGGCTAGGACTAGTACTGAATTACTCCTTTGTATTGGGAAATAGGGAAATTACAGGTAAAAAAGCCGTTTAGTGCATCGGAAAGGGTCGCAAAGCGCAGATTCGCGCCAGAGCGGATGTAGAGTGTAGGTAGACTGAGCACAGCGAAGATTAGAAAAAGTAGGTGTGAAATCTATATATAGTCAACTAGAGATTGAGTGAGTCTACACACTGCTGCTTCGCCTAGAGCTATTAAGCCTGAAATCGCCTTTCTATCACAGTAGCCACCACTTCCCTCGGTTCTTCTCATGCAACAGGCAAATCTGGACAGGGGAAAGGAAGTCCTGCACCGGGTTTCTGGCTTTCCCCTCTGATTTCCCTCTAAATCGTCGGTTATACAGGGCTCTTTTCCTGGCTCTGCCAGTTTTCGCCTTGGGACGAGTGCGGTTGGGGTTGACTTTGGGGGTAATTGACCTCACTTTGCCAGTGAGAGGCAGAACTCCGCCACACTTCATTATATTGGGAGATAGGAGCATAGAAAATAAACAGGGAAACACGCAGAATAAACATTGGCGAGGCAAAAATTGGAAGAAAACTGATAATATCGGCTTTTCGCTTGATCATTTTTTGGGGAAATTTGTCGATTTTTATTGAAATTGCATATTTCTCATGTAAAAACCCGCATAAAATTCTATTTCTCTATTGAAAGTTTAGCGAATTTCCTATAAAATCAGTCAAAATCCTATAAATTTCCCTCGAAATCGCAGAAACGCTACAATTCCATATACCTAAAGACTGACTCCGCTGACTTCCAGGAACGCCCGTCTGCGCAAGCGAAATGCAGGCCTGTTTTCCTGCGGGCGCCAAGAGGAATAGGACAAATGTTTGCGACTATAGGCAGCTAGAGGGGAAATAAGGCTGGATTTTACCTGAAAAGCGGCTTTTTTGCCTGGATTTGCTGATTTTTCCTTACTTTGGAGGGGTGGAAGTGCGGAATTGTCCCTAATTCCTTCCTTATATATTGATTTGCCCAGGCCTCGGCCCAGGGATTGGGCTCTTTGGAGCTTGATTCTGCTACCTGCTTTTCTAGTTTTCCACCCATATCTCTCCCTCACAGGCTTCAAATACCCCTTCACAGTCAGTTTTCCACAGGAGAACGCAGTCAATTGGTTCTTCAGGCAAGGCAAATCGCAAGTCCAAAGGTCGCTTTGTGTGCCTTGGTCCGTCTGCAGTGCAAGTTGCCCCTCGAAGCCAGAGCTAGAAGTCATTATATATGAATTAGGACAGCAACTCAGTCCGCTGCATCTTTACTAGTCGGGACTTCACCATTTGGTCGAGAATTCGTGTTTCGGAGGCTAGTTGCGGCAGTAATTTCCCTTCGGAATAGCGATTTTCCAAGCGGTTACCCTGTTTTTGAGCCTTTTTGGGGCGGAAATCGGGGAAATCCTTATTACCGGCTTGTGTAAATAAGTGTTTTTGATTGTATTTCAGGGTAATTTCAGGCGTATCTCTATCGCCCGGCCTCAAATCGCCCCTATCACTCTTCCTTTCCAGTATCCTCATCGTGGGATGGTCTCTATCCTGCAAATTTCTCACGACTTCTCCTCTGCTAAGGGGCTGCAGGCCGAATTCCCGCCTACTGACCTGTGCCAAGGCTCTGAGTCTGGCCTGAGTGAGGTGGTCGATGGTGAGGAAGGCCTTGCCGCTGGGCTCTGGAGAGGCGGTGGTCAGGATCACGCGTTTGTCTTGGGCTTGGAGTGGGCCGTCGGCAGTGAGGAGTCGCTGGCAAATCAGGGCTTTCCGGTGCTGGTAGAGAGGGGAATGGCGCCAGGCTGCTTTATGGTTTAGGTCGTGAAGGAACTCCTTGGCTTGAGCCCATTCCCCTCTCCTACTAGTAAACCCACTAGTGGCTTCATACCTCTGCCCCTTCAACTCCTCCTGAAAGCGTTCACACCTTTCCAGCAGTCCACTGACCCTTAACTGCATGCCCTGGGCAGTTCCCACAGTCCTTACATTTCCGATAGGACTTCTAGGCACAGGAGTTACAGGGACTGTCTCAGTCCCTAACGATTTCGGCTCTATTTCCAGTCCTTCTCTTCGGAGATTCAGCAGGAATAGCCCGGAAATCAGTCCGCTGCTTGTATAGTAACGCTTGTGCTCCATATATATCCCTGTCTGCTGGGTAAAAGCTACTTAACGGAGATCCTAAAGCTGCAGTGCACTACCAGGAAGCTCAGGAACAGCAGAATTGCTTCTAGGAAGTAGGCGAAGTAGTAGTTGAAAGGGAAGCCCAGGCCTGTGTTTAGAGACCAGCCAAAGATTGCCCCCGCAGTAAGCGGCCCTAAGGACCTAACAAGCGCTACAATGGACAGCGCCAGTCCATTCGCACTGCCCACTAGCTCCGGCTGCACCACCGCATTAATGCCCAGCTGCACTGCAGTGAGCATTACGCCCATGCATATGCCCCATAGGCCTGTTACTGCCATTAGGCCAGGCCAGAGCAGCCAAGTGCCGTAGAGCAGGTGGCAGGCGGGGAGCCCTAGGACAGTCGGAGTCGCTATCAATTGAAACATCTGAAGCACTTTCGGACAGCCACATCGGTCTATTAGCTTCCTTAGGAAGACAATAAGGAATAACAGTAGAACAAGCGACCCCCAGGCAAATAACAGTCCAATTTTATACTCCTCCTCCCACCCCAAGCCCCCATGATCTACTGCCGACTTCCCCCACAAAGCTGTCAACTCAGTCGTCATAGCCAGCACCAGTCCTGTCACACACCATGCGAACACCACCGTTAAATACGCAGAGTTCCCCTTCAATAGGCGTAAAGACTCGCAGAAGGAGTAGGAAGTGGGAGTGCTGGGCAGCAGGGGACTGTGGGCTTGGGAGGACTTGGGGGGCTCGTCGTAGACGTAGAAAATCGCTAGGTAAAGGCCGAGCAGAGATAGGATTAGAGTGGTGAAACAGGGCAGGGAGAAGGGGAAATCTTCGAAGAAACTGACTCCTGCGAAGACTCCGGGGAACCTCTTCTGTGGTTCAGCCAGCATTCCCCCCAAAAACGGGCCAACAATCGACCCCAAAATCGAGAACACATTCAAGTACGTAAAGGCCTGCGTCCTATTCGTCTTATCCGTGAAGTCCGCCAATAGACTTCTGCTCGCCACCGCATTCGCATTGGTAAACCCCGTAAACAGCCTTACAATAACAGCCATTGGGTAGTTGGTCACGAAGGCGAAGCTGAGAGTTCCGATAGCGTTGCAGACACTACCGACAATTAGCACTGGCCGCTTGCCGTATTTGTCGCAAAAATAGCCTCTAAATGGGACTTACATGAAAATTGAGCTGAGGAACTGGGCGATGCTGTAGCAGCTGCCGAGGATGCCGCTGAAGATAGAGACGTAGCGGTCATGTTGGTCCGGTGAAATGCTGGTCAGGTAGTCCCGCAGCAGGAATTCCACCAAATAAGGCAGGAAAGGGAAAAGGAAGGTGAAGCAGATGCTGTCAGTGAGGTTGGCGAGGTACAGTGACCAGCACTTCGCTTTGGGCAGTGGCGTCATAGTCACAAAGCGCTTGGCCTCATCATCGATCTCGAACTCAGCCCGAGTTGAGGCCATAAAGGACTAATTGTTGCATCAATATGCCCTCATGTCCTGCGCCTATTCCTCTACCAGGCTTGCTACTCTTTCCCCTAACTGCACTGCCGAGCAACTCAAGTAGACAAAGGCTTTCAGTGGCTGGAAAGAGGGAATTCTATATAGAATTAGTCGTTGGGAAGCAGTGATCTTGCTGATACAGGCTATATATGTGTATGAAAGGCGGATTTCTAGAATTGGGATTGGAGACTTTTGCTGTTTTGCACTTTGAAGTACACGTAGATCTGTATATAGATTAGAAGGATAGTATTCCCTGTGGACTAGGGAAAGCAGGCATTTCCCTTTCCAGTGACCTTTATCCAGCTACCATATCGAGAACTACTCATTAGTGTCCTAGGAAGGTTAGCGAAGGAGAGGAAAAGAGTCTAGAGACTGGCGAGTACGTCCTGCTGCAAATCCGGCATAGCCGCGAACATGCCCAGCCTCAAGAAAGGATGTCTGTCCGCCACTGTATGCTGGTCCGGGTAGTTAGCAGTGGTGATCTGCAGTTTGGCAGGCGCAGGCAGCTGCAGCATGCACTGCTTTAGGTTATTCAGAGGGCCTTCCACCAGTACACCGTTGTCTTTGTAGTGGTTGAGGAGGTTGGACCAGAGCGGTTGCTTGGATAGCACTCTTGCATTTCCGCATATAACCAGTCCATACCTAGCCCTAGTCAGCGCCACATTCAGCCTTCTCGAGTCACTCAAGAACCCAATCCCCAAATTTTCATTGGACCGCACACAAGAGAGTATAATAAAATCCTTCTCCCGGCCCTGAAAGCTGTCCACACTGGAAATCTCTATGCCTTTGTACTCATTCGGACCCAAAGTACCGGACTTGAGCATGAAGTTGGTGATGTAGGCGCGCTGGCCTTCGTAGGGAGTAATGATGCCGAGTTGGCAGGGGTTGAGGCCGGCACGTAGGAAAGTCGTTACGATTTTTTCCACATTGGCGGCTTCAGTTCGATTCAAATAGGACGTCCCGGACCCTGACAACTCCTCCTGTCCTATGGAGTTGTAGAACAGAATTGGACGAGTGGGCACAGGCCACGGAAACTCAATGCCTCGGTAGACACGCTCGTTCAGGGAAACGCCGTTTTGCAGCATTCCGTCGTAGAAAGTGATGGAGGGGAACTCTGAAATAGCGGGGTGCATGCGGTACTGCACATGCAGCCGAATAGGTCTGATCCCCAGAATCACCAACCGTTCATACAAACTTTTATTATACCCCGCATTGACCGCCTTTTTGCACATCACCACCGGCCCCAACTGGCAATGGTCTCCCACCAGTATCACCTGATTCCTGCCCATCAACATCGGCAGCAGACACTCCACCTCAGTCGCCTGCGTCGCCTCATCAATCAGCACTTTCTGAAAGTTAAAGCGCCGGACTCGTGCATCGAACGAACCTGCACACGTGCAACACACCACTTCAGCATTATGCAGCAAGTACTCCTCCCCCCGTCGCTTCAAATTCCTGAACTCCCGTTCGTCTTCTGCACTCAGTCGGACGCCTGTGTCCTTTAGCTCGAACCAGTGGTGCAGTTTCTGGTACTCTGTGCCTTCGAGACGCCGGACTTGCTGGTGGAGAGTGAGGAAGTCCACACTGGAGCTGATGGCTTCTCTGGACTTGGCGCAGAGACGGACGACTTTGACGCCGGTGCAGTGGATTTTCTCGGCGAGTTGGTCGACTGCGATGTTGGAAGGAGCGCAGACCATTACTTTGCTGTCTTTCACCATATGAAAGACAATGGAGGCCGAAGTGACAGTTTTCCCAGTGCCCGGAGGGCCCTGTATAAGCGCCATTTTCGACTGCAGCGCCTTCGTGACGGCCTGCACCTGCGAATGATTCAGCTCCGGCAAATTCGGCGGCGACACCACCTTCGGCAAATGCGTATGAAAAGGCACATTCTCAATATTATTCCCCAGTATCTTCTGCATTATATCGGGGTCGATATGTCTCCTGTCCACAAACATACTCAGTCCACTCATCATTCGCTTATAAGTAGTGGGCTTCCACACGAATTCCACAGTGTAGGATATAGTGTTGGAGGCTTGGTTGGAGTCGTCGGTCTTTTTGGTGATTTCCAGTTCGACTTCTTCTTCGTCGATTATGCGGATTATGATGCCGGTGACGCTCCAGGGGTTGTCAGGGCCGATAGTGACGCGCATTTCGTCGCCTGGGACGAGGCGGATTTCGTTGTCTTGCTTGGGGAAGAGGAACTTCGCGTGGTATTTCTTATCCACCAACTCCCAGTGTATCTTAATATTCGTCTGCTTCTGACTCTGCTTCATGAGTCTATCATAGTCCGCCTCCAGCATAATGAGCTGCTCAAAGACTCTCTTATAGCTCGCAGCGTCCCTGTACCTCAGTTGCACCGACTTAACGCCTTCCCCTGTGTCAACGACCTGCAACTGCTCCATCGAAGCATGTTGGTCTCTTTTAATCAAGTCTTCCAACTGGGCTATATCGCGGATGGTGATTTTCCAGGCCTGTGCGTCTTCTGAGGGAGAGGGGATGCTGACGATCCAGCTGAGAAAGCGCTTTTCCTCGATTAGCGGCTGCCAGGAAGCCACGTCCCATTCCTTCGGACTGACGAGGGTTCTGCAGGGCTCGCGGCAGACGAAGATGAGGTTGCTTTCACTTTTGCTGGCCACGAGGCCGAGGACGAAGACGTTTTTGGACTGGCAGACGAAGCACTCCATGTTGAATTCGTCGCCTAGCTTGTTGTCGGGGTGCAGGACGACTTGCTTGTGTCCGGCTTTCACGAGGTGTTGGATAATATGGGAGCCGGCCTTCCCAGTGCCGTATGAGTTGCAGAACCAGCGCCCGCAGTTATCCGATATACATCGAACCACCGTGCTCGGGTCATGGTTGCCGCAGTAGGAGCAGTGGTGCGTCGGGATCTGCTTCGGGTCATAGAGCGAAGTGGGAGTCGTGGGCTCCTCCGCCTGCAGAGGCAAGTTCGGAGGCAGGTCCAGCAAGTCTTCCTCACTGCTGCTAGAACTCGCATCCGCCCATATCTCCCTCGGCTCTACCATTTATACGGACCATCAATCTGCCGGGCGATCCTATCGAAGCGGACTACAGGTTAAGGTCGAGATAGGGCACACGAGGAGTTCGGCGGGTGGGGGTGCCTGAGCGGGAGTGGAACTTGGGAGAGGCGGGTTGGGTCAGCTTCGCAGTCCAGCCTTGGCCGTTGTACTTGCACTGCTGAAGTTCCTTTTCCACCTTCAAACGTCTCGCAATCTCCTGTCTCTCCAAGAACTTGTCCAGTCCTTTATTCGCCCTCAAGGGACTTGCACCCTCCTCTCGCACCGGATGCACCTCTGGGTGGAAAGTGCACTTTTCGGTTTCCTTTGCCAGCTCTTCGTCTCGCTGCAGTCGCAGCCGCTCAGCCTTGTCTTTGGCCCAGTTGACTAGACGGGTGGGGAGCTGCTTAGGGTTGAGGGAGTTGGAAGGGGAGGAGACTTGAGGGTGGAAGGTGCAGGCCGCCTCTTCCTCCTCTTCCATCCTTGCGTACTTTTTGTTGAGTTCCTCTCGCTTTTCCTTGAAGACTTGGACCAGTTCGAAGAGTCCCTCCCACCTTTCGACCTTGCGCCCGTCCTCGCCGACCTTTTGCCTTCTGTCCAGACGCACACTGTTTGGGTCTACAGCGGGAGCGAAGGTGCAGTTGTCGTCTAGAGGCCGAGGGGTGCGCCGGGGCGTGGGAGTACGGAGGCGCTCCGTCGAGCTGCCCAGTCTCGCCGCCAGCTTCAAGGAGTGCTTAGAAAGCTGCGGAGTGAAGGCAGGCTTCGCCCCATGCAGCGGAGACTTGGCCCTAATCGGACTCGGCGACCGACTCCGAGTATTGATTTTGGGTGTAAAGGTCAACTCCCGCTCCTGCTGACTCTGCATTTCTTTTCTTTTCTCCTCATATATCTTCTGGTACCTCAGCATTCTTTCTGTGATTTCGCCCTCGCGGTGCACTTTCACAGTGGCAGTGGAAGCGCTGGTGCTGTTCTTCGAGCCTGCGCCATGCGCGGAAACCGACTGAGAGCGGTTCGGTGAGAGCAGAGACACAGTCACGTGCTTGGCCTCAGTCGGGGGTTTGGAAGGTAGGGGAAAAGGGTGCGTTTGAGTGGTTGCAGCGGGAGGGGTGGGGAGGGGCTTGGTGGTGTGGCGAGTGGTAGCGGGCCGGATTGGAGGCGGCTTCTCGGGAGCTTGGACGGGGGCTTCGGTGCTGCTTTTCAAGCTGGGTGGGGAGTACAGCTGTTCGGTGCGTTTGCGGGTGTAGACTACTCCTGCTTGTCTCAAACGGTCTTCAACCTTCCTATCCACGCCCATTCTCTGCGTGCCTCTCTCCTGCTTCCCCGCAGTAGCCCTAATAGCAGGCGTCGAGGGCGACTTGGTGGGTGTTTTACCCAGCTGTCGGTCCAGCTGGGATATGAGCAGCTCAATGTCATGCAAAGACTCTGCAGAGTTGAGGTCCATTTCGGGCTTGGAAATATGAAAGAAGGGATGGAGCTGCTCAAATGTTTGGGCTTTCGGCCTAGTTCTAGAAGTTTGAAAGGAGTGGGGATTGTGAGAAATGCCTGCTGAAGGCAGGGAAAGGAGAGATGGGTATATAGGAAGGAAATGGTAGCTGGTAGGACTGGGAATTGTAGATAGTAAATGGCTTTTCCCTGGAAGAAACAAGCAGGGTTACCAGATAAGTCACCACCTTCTTTCCCATCCGACCAACCCTCCACCCCATATAGTCCCGCCTACTCCCCTCCAGCCCAAACCTCCTATCCTTCTCCAGCCCCTATTAGTCCTGTTCAGTCCCCAGGAGGACAGAGACCGCAGTCTATGGTCGGGAGACAGGACTCGGGCAGCTTCAGACAGCCTAGCAGTGCTGGCTTAGTCTCTGCCGAGGATACGAAGAGGAAAAGAATGCTTGATGAGGAGACGAAAGCGAGAGTCCAAGTGGACCTAGACAAGGACACCGTCAGTCAAAAGGCAGTAAGAGTGACCGAAACAGAAGCGTTGCAGGCCTCCCAAGCCTTCAATTCCGACTGCACCAAGGCAGTCAACCAACTCAATGATGCCAAAAAAGCACTAGACGCCCGGCTCAAAGAAGTAGGCGCTGCCTATACTCGCACCGAAGGAGAGTTAAAGACACTTGCAGGTCTGAAGGACTTTGTGGCTGCAGGGGAGCTGGGGGAGGTGAAGAATGAACTGGAGGAGACTGCTAGCACTGCGCAAAATGGGATTAAACTGGCAGGGGAAGGACTGACGGAGCCTGTGGAGGCGAGTTTGAGGGAAATGATGAGGAAGTTTGATGAGGACCTGGGCAGGATGGAAGGCACTGCGCAGGATTTGATAGGGAGGATCCAGGCGAAGAGATCCTACTAGTCGAAATAGACTTTAGATTTTCATAGGGGATTCTGCGGTTTTCAGAGGAAATAAGGCTGCAAAAGCACTGAAATTGGCTATGACTAAGATAAAGTTCCCTGTCATATTCATAACAGGTATAAACAACCCAAATTGCACTGTTTACCCTTCCAAGTTCAGCTCTCAGCCCAGTTACAGAAACTCACAGCAAGTAAAATGCAAACTCCAGATATACAAAACGCACTGGTTTCTGAGGGAAATGATAAGTTGGGTTATAGCTGGCTGATAGGTATATGTGGAAGTGGAGGTGAGAGGAAAGCCGAGGGTTTAGGCTGGAGTTTCCCTAGGACGGAGGAGTGCTGAGAATGAATTTGGCAAATGCAACTAGGTGTTAAACTCGACAGCAGAGGATCTGCCTTCCTAAAGAACCCGATTACTACCATCGAAGTGAACCCGCCCAGTCTACACCTGCCTCGTCCAGTCCAAGCAGCCCGTCCTACTAGATAGTCCTATGGCCGGCCTGCGAGATATAGAGGACCTGGACCAGGAAGTCCGCATCAAAGCAGAACTTCAGGTCCCGCAGCCCGCCCACTGGGAGCCCGCCACCGGCTCCATTCCAGGCACAAGCCGCATCTATCTGAAGACCTTCGGCTGCTCTCACAACATCTCAGACTCGGAAGTGATGCTGGGACTGCTCACTGAAGCAGGTTACAAGCCGGTGGCTGAGCCTAGTGAGGCGGATGTGTGGATTGTCAACTCTTGCACGGTCAAAAATCCGTCCCAGGATGCATTTGAGACCTGGGTCAAGCGAGCGAAGGAAGCCCACAAGCCTCTAGTCGTAGCTGGCTGTGTGCCGCAGGCCGACAAAGCCCTATACTGGCTCGACGACGTAAGTGTAGTCGGCGTGACGCAAATCGACCGCATCGTCGAAGTAGTGGAGCAAACCCTCACAGGCAACGTGGTGAAGATGCTAAGTATGCGCAAGCTGCCATCCCTCATGCTCCCCAAGGTAAGGCGCAACCGCCTCGTGGAGATAGTGACTATCAGCACTGGCTGCCTGGGCAGATGCACCTTCTGCAAGACTAAGCAGGCTCGCGGGAACTTGGCGAGTTACCCAATAGCAGAGATCGTTCGAAGGGTGCAGGACGCGTGTGCTGAGGGCGTGAAGGACATTTGGCTGACGAGTGAGGACTCGGGAGCCTATGGACGAGACATTGGGACGAATTTGCCTGCACTGTTGAGGGAAGTACTGAAAGTGTTGCCGAGAGATGTGATGCTTAGAGTGGGAATGACGAATCCGCCGTACGTCCTTGAGCACATTCAGGCCTTGGCCAAAATACTGCTCCACCCGCAGGTGTATGAGTTCATTCACATCCCTGTGCAGAGCGGCTCGAATGCAGTGTTGACAGCTATGCAGCGTGAGTACGAAATCGAGGAGTTCCGGAAACTAGTGGATCAACTCCGTGCCCTGGTCCCTAGAGTCCACATTTGCACTGACATCATTTGCGGCTTTCCTGGGGAAACAGACGAACACCATCAAGAGACTTTATCCTTACTCCGCAAGTACCAATTCCCAAGTGTGTATATAAGCCAGTTCTACCCCCGGCCCGGCACTCCCGCGGCCTCAATGACGAGAGTGCCTACTCAAGTCGTGAAGCAGAGAAGTCGGGAAGTGACGGAATTGTTCGGGAGTTATAAGTCTTTTGACTACCTTTTGGGCACTACTCAGCAGGTGTTCTTGCGGGACGAAGAGGACGAAAAGGAGAAAGAGGGAATGGTGGGGCATACGAAGGACTACACGAAAGTGGTGCTTCCTAGGGTGGAAGGCGCTATAGGTGGGTCAGTGTATGTGCGAATTGTTGAGGCCGGGAAGTGGCATGTAGTGGGCGAAATAGTCCCCGCTCCCAAGCCAGTCTCATCCACTTACTACCTGCTGGTGGCGGTTGCGGTGCTGCTCTTAGCGCTGATGTGGACAAGTAGTAGTTAGACCTATGCACGCCTTTGACCCTCTCTGTGACTGCATACAGTGGAGGGAGGAACCTTAGTAACTAGGTGTTGAGGTGCAGAGTCAGCTTGGTCGCTACGTCTAGGTCTCTCACCATCTTGCAGAACTCTGGGAAGGAAATCTTGCCATCGAAGTCTTCGTCGGCCTTCACGATGGTCCTGTCTACCAGCTGCTGCAGCTGTACGTCGTTCAGGTTGTCTCCCACCATCATCTTCAGCACAGCGAACAGCTCTCCATTCGATATGAATCCGTCTTTGTCGATGTCGTAAATAGCAAAAGCAAAGCGCAACTTGTCGTCCACAGAGCCGGAGCTGGACAACTTGGCCAGGCCCATGACGAATTCGTAGAAGGAAATGTTGCCGTCGCCGTTCTTGTCGAATACGCTGATAACGCGCTTGACGAGAGGGTTTTGAGCGAGTTCAGGCACGTCCAGGAACTCCTGCGGCTCCAGCTTGCCACTGCCGTCCGTGTCCATGCGGCGGAAGCGTTCCTCCAGCATCAGCAACTCCTGCTCCGTGACTGTCTAGTCCTTACACGGAATTTCTCGCGAAGACTCCAGCGAGTTGCCCATATTATCCTTCCCATGAGAGTCCTATTAGCCTAATAGTCTGGAGTTGGCCGTGGCCGCCTTAACTAATAGTCCCGGACCGGCTGCGCGTCAATAATGCGCATGGCCGGGTCGTCGCAAGTCGCGGAGCAGATGAGGCGAGCGGTGGACTGGTTCGCTGGCATTGCCTGCAACTTGGACACAGACTCAAGGAGACGTGACCACCACCGGCCTACTATCCCCGGCCTGCTGCCTAACAGCGTATTGCCAGACGCTCTGACGCTTATTGACCCGCCCACTAGCGACGAAGAAAGCGACTCCGACCACAGTGGTCCCAACGTACGTATGGTCACAGAGGCAATCCTGGACTCTCAGACGACCAAGATATCAGTACCTGCTACCCAGGACGACTACGTGCCCTGCAGCTACCAGCTCCCAGCACTCATCTTCTTTCACCTGGACAGCCACATGGCCGCCCCGCATTTATTCGCAGTTTTCCAGCGACACTATCAGGTCGCCAAGGTCCACATGGTGGACTTCGCCGGCGACTCCGGTTTCTCTCACTGCGGAATAGTCTACTTCCGCAGTGCGGAAGAGGGTAAAGTCCAGCCAGCTGAGAAGCTCTACAAGCGACTAAAGATAGAGGAAGCGGAGGGACTGCTAGGGGCCCGAGTGCATGGCATCCCAGGAGCCCAGCGCACTGTCAACGTCAAGTGGATTCGCAATGAAACTTTGAGCGAGCAGAGTGAGTGGTCGGGAGTGGTGCTGAGGAATCTGCCTTCCAATTTCACACTGGAGGCTATCAGTGGGCTGCTGAATACGAGGACGGACAGACCTGTGCTCCGCATTGAGCCTCCTCGCACCGTCAAAGGTAAATACTGCACAATCGCCATCACCCGCAACATCGAAGACGCAGAAAAAATCTGCAAGCGACTAAACAACATCAAAGTCGGCCCAGAAACCATCAAAGTGCACGTGCACCCGTTCTCCAAAGGCAGGCGCAGGGAAGACTCGCACCACCGACTGTTCAATAGTGCACAGCCTACGAAGAAGGCAAAGACACAGTCGATGCTGCTGGAAAGACTGCTCACTATGCTGCCAGCAGAGGGGGAAAAAGCACCGATGTTTGAGGATGGGGAAATTCCCGATGTGTCGCACAAGGCCTACGTCCCGCCAGTCCCAGCCTCCCGCCATTACGCCCTGTACGAGCCTCCCGGCCTCTCCTACTCCGCACAAGGCTCCCGACAGCACGCAGGCCTACGCGTCCTGACCACTCACACCAACGACGAAGAACACGCAGACTAGTTTGCCTTTAGCACTTGAATGGAAATGTTCGTAGGGTCGATTTCCTTCAGAGAGGGACTGTGTGCCCTGCGCTTCTGCCGCCAGACACAGAACAGCACCAGTACCAAGGCAGTCAGTAGGAAAAGCCCCGCCACTGCGCCCACTGCTATCAGTATGCCAGAGATCTCCGTCGAACTAGGCTTCTTTTCAGCAGTTCTAGCCTTAACTAGGGGTCTATAGAGGGCAAAAGACCGATTAACCAGACAGTTAAAAGGCAGCCAAGTTGGGACTGAGGAAAAACCACTCGGCACAAAAGTCGCAAAAACTGACAAAACAGTACTATTGGGGACATTTCCCATACGCTCCAAAACCACAGAAAACACCTCTTGAGAGCGATTAGTGGGAATCAGCGGAATTTCCAGGCTGAAATGAGTCACATTGCTCGCTGTAAGGCTGTAGGAAGCGTTGGAAAGGGCGGAGAGGGGGAAGTCCAGGGAGGAGTTGGTACGAAGGATGGGGGGGAAAAGGCGAATTTCTGGGAAATTTGTGCTGAAAGTGAGGGAAATGCGGCCGGAATTGGGGTAAAATCCAGGCCGGGTGAGGGAAATATTGAGGTCGATTTGGCTGAAAATAGAGGAATTCTTGCATTCGATTTCAAGCCCACAGCGCCGCTCTAGGATTTTGCCTATTGCAGCTCTGTTTTAGCATTACTCTGCGTATAGGGGCGATGCATAGTCCAAAGTAGTCTTAAAAGCTGACCAGTGTCGGTCAAAAAGCAGCTTTAGGTCGATCATTGACGCATTTGGCTGGTATTTTAGGCCAATTTGATAGGAAAAGCCGCCCTGCCTATACGCCCAGTCTATAAACCCAGCCTTTCTAGTCCTATTCCTCAGATCCTGTCCAGTTCCCACCCTTATATAGTCAGTAAAAGCAGCATTTTGTCCCAAACTGTGAAAAGCCCTCAAATCCGCCTGATTTTTGCAACTATTTGGAAATAAGTACTCATTTTGGTCTCCGTCAAAGTCCAAAATCAGGCTAAAATCGCTCTTTTCTGTATAAAGTCCCAATAAAGCCTGCGTTTCTGACTCTGAAAAGGGCCGAAAACCTGCATATTCCGCTGAGCAGTTCTTCACTTTAGTCCATTCGTAGTCGAAATTACGGTCTAAATTGACTCCATTGAGGGAACTAATTGGAAATCACTCAATAGCACAGCCAGTTCCGTTTCGATTATTCGCAAAAGGCGCTAAAACGCGTTTAATTGAGTAAAATCTACTTTGGTCCTCGAAAGCATCGAAGTTGAGTGCGGGAATGTATGTGAAATCGAAGGATTTGAGGAGGTAGGCTAGGCTGGAGTCGTTTAAAAGCCTCTGAAAGGCAGAGAAAAGGAAGGTAATTGGGAGGGGATTTGAGGCGGAAAGGCCTGCGAGCAGCAGGATTCTGCGTCTGGAGAGCTGCTCAGGGCCGGACAGGGCGAGTGCAGGGATGGAGAGAGTGCGGAAAGTCCTTCCTAGAGAACTGCTGCGGATGTAGTTGCTGCGCATAGGGTCGGAGTGCGTCTTCTCCACTTCTCCAAGACTGCTAAGCACCTCAGTGGAGTTGAGCGCCCCCTCCAAACTGCCCCACAAGTACCAACTCTCTACACTCACCAACAGCACGAGCACTGCCTTCATTTACCTACGCTAAACACCAGGGCTAAAGCTGCCCTTTGCGCAGTGAGGACTTGCTGCTTGCAGGGTATTTTCACTGTCTGCCCAGGACAGTGCCTTTCTTCGCAAAGGTGTAAGGAATTGAGTGGACTTTTATAAAGATAATGATGAAGGACTTATTGTAGCGGCGGCAGACTTGTGCTTTCTGAGTGGGGATTTTCTCTACTTTTCATAAATTACTCTGGGCTCGCTTCTGTTTTGCATACTTCGAATATATTAGGATTCCTTCGATGAACAGTAGGTAGGGAGTGGTGCAGTCGCCACCTTTTCGTCCTAGGCAGTGGCTGCTTGCAGGCGTGAGCCCTAGATCTGCATTTCACAGATAAGAAATTGCCGTCTTTCGTGAGTTCGACTTGCTTCCCAGCAAAGGGTGCATGCAGGGCATGTGGCTGCCGAGTTCACCTATTGTGCACCTTATTTACCCACACTAAGCTATAGTGTGCGCAAGCTACTAGCAGATCAGCTCAGCAAGCGGCCGGAAGCCGACTCCCCAGGCGTAGCCTCTCCCGTCCACAAGTCGTCCAAAAGCGAAGGCTGCGAAGGCGCAGGCACAGGCCGGACCACAGGAGCCTGTGGCTTGGGAGAAGAGTCCTGGGGCGCAGAGGCACGTGGCGGCGGCACTATGAGAGCCAGCCGACTGGGAGCAGAGTGGTCCGCCGTCTTGGGGTTGATTGTGAATCCTTTGGGAACTCGCTCTTTGTCTTCTTCTAGACGTGTAGTAGGCTTGGAGTCAGCTGCTGGAGCGGTTTCTTCGAAAATGAACTCTCGCTCTGTCTTTTGTCTCAGCCAGAGGTGAGCGAAGGACAGACTGTCCACCCTCAGGTCGTAGCTTTTCCCTTGCTGAATTACCACCAACGTGTGTTCGCCGATGTGAAAGAGACACTGAAATGTGCTTCCTGAGTACCTGCCTTTGAACCTCACTTCCCCATTGACCATCACTTTCTTCTTACTCGACACTTTGCTTCGCAAGAACTGCACATTGACCGGCTTCTCCTCAAGCAGCAGTTCCCAGGAGTACAGTTTCTTGGTGAACTTCAAGGTCTTTCCGGCGTTCTGTTCACTGTAGGCAAGCACGCGCAGACTTGTCATATTATGGCATAATGAGCGACTTGCAGTGGGTGCTACTGAGTCTAGCCTCAATTTGTGTACTGCTATACACTTTGGCGGCCTATTTGACGATCGCTCGGAGAACTCATAACGCTATACGGCTACGAACTTACCAGTTGGTGCTTTTATCCTCTACAGGGAACGCTATTAATGCGGTGGTGACGGCTTTGACAGGTGTGTGGCTTCCTTCTGTAGGGGCGATGGAGTGGTGGATTGGCTTCTACTGCGGACTGGTCACAGACTATGTCTTCTTCGGACCTTACTTTATGCGGGGACTGTTGATGAAGGCAAGCTTTGTGGATTTCTTGTCGATGGAAAGACAGGAGAGTTTGATAAGACGCTTGGAGCCGGGCTGGTACTTCCGTTGGCTAATCTACGGCTTCTTGGTGCTCTGCTGTCTGCCTCTCCTGCTGGTCGTTATTGTGACTCTCTTGTCCCCACATGCCCCCTTTGCATTCACCTACTCCGGCCCGCACATGCACCTGTACATCCGTTCAGTGTTCATTCTGGTGCACAGTGCAGAGGCTATGGCTGTGCTGCTGCTGCTCTACCACCTGCGCAATGTCGAAGAGCCGCACAATCTCACCCGCGAAATGCAGCTCGTCTGTCTTATCATCTTTCTGTCAAATATTGTGGATGCGCCGGACTGGCCATACCATGAAGTGAGTTATTTACTGCTCCTACTGCGGGATATGGCCCTGTTGACTGTGTGCGCTTTATGGCCTGTTTTAGTGCTCTGGAATGAGGGAATTTCGGTGCTGCCGACTCCTGAAAACATCCGCTGTTTGGAATTCGCCTTCCAACATGCAGAGACTTTGGAGGCGTTCCAGCTGTTTCTACGCGGCAAAAGGTCAGTTTTGGAACCGTCTGACAGCACTTCGACAACCCACTCACAGGAAGGAGAGGGCTTCCTGTGGTTTCTCATACGTCTCAATGAGTTGGAAGCAAGGCCTACACTAATACGTGCAAAACGATTCATGGAGCTGTTTTTCGACGAGGCGAATTTCCCGTCTGCACTGGTTGACCAATCAAAGGAGCAGCTAGATACCTGTTCACCTGGGGATACAGGCGGCATAATGGCAGCTTTCGAGTCTTTGCGCTGCTATGCAACAGCAGTGCTGGCCAACCAGTTCTACCCCAGGTTCACTGCCTCTGACCAGTTTGTGCAGCTGGAGAAGCGAGTGCAGATGATGACGAAGTTGTGGGGACAGATGAGTAGGTAGATAGTATGGAGTTCTTCAAGTGGGAGCAGTCCTTCAACACCCTCAGTGCCTTGTCTCCTGCCCTGCTCCGCTACCTCACCACCTCCATCCTGGACTTCCTCACCAAGCGCTGTCCTGCCCTGGACCTCAGCCAGCTCCACTCTCGCTTCGAAACCGAGTCTGGAGCTCTCCTGCCCAAATCCCTCACAAGTAAGGCCTGCCAGGGACTGCAGTTCTTGCTGCATTGGCTGCTCACCCACAACCCGCAAAACACAGGGAAATTCACTCTGGAAACGATCCTCGCCAGCCACTCCTCTCTCTCTGACACTCGCATCTCCGCAATCGCCAAAGCCTACAGCGACTATCACATTGCTCGTTCCGCCCTGCGTAAGGGCGAAATCCTACAAGACTCCCAGTGGACTGTAGGTGTAGCAGTGCAAACAGACCTGCAGTCAGACCTTTTGCAAGCCTATGTGCGAGGGTCTTTCAGACTAATCGACGGAACTACAGGGCAGGAAAGTCGAAGAGTGGTCGAGTTTTCCATCCCTCAATTTCAGGAATTCGTCAGGGAAATGAAGCGCGCAAGCAGCGTTTTAAGCAGCTATTAAGAACTTCTCCCCACCTCTCCATTGAAGTTAACTAGTATGCGCGAGTTTGACTGTGGGGAAATAGGAGTGCTCGCGGTACTGCAGTTCTGCCTTGACTTTCCACTGCGCCTTGTTTCCTATAGTCACTGCGAAGGAATTGGCAATACAGACTCTAATCAGTCCTGCAGGTACTTGCGGCAAAGCATCGAGACGAGATTTGGCAGTGTCGAAGCATTCTTGGCAGGCTGCACTGTAGCGGTCGTCTGCGCCTTCTGGCAGCACTGATACGCTTTGGTAGGCTGCGAAGTCGAGTTTGGAGGGAACTTGGATGTAGTCGAAGTAGCGGAAGCGCTTTTGGAACAGGATGGGCTGCTGGGCTTCGGGGATAGTGGCGCAGGCCTTGTGCTTGCTGAGGATCACGAAGAGCCGCACCAGGCCTCTGCTGATAAGCTGCAGAGCCTGGCACAGACCCAATTCCGCCAGGTCCGGCTTCGGCTTTCGACTCTTCTTCTGCCCTGCTAAGTTTTCAGCAATATTCTGCAACGCCGAAATATGCAGCCCCAGCAAGTAGTCCTGGTAGAACATCACCATCCCCAACTCCCCAGGGTTGTACAACTCCAGTGCACCTCCAGACTGCAAGAACTCCAGCATGTACCCTGTAAGTCGCTTGAACATCCAGTTAAACAGCACAGGCGGCTTGCGTCCTTTGCGCTGAGGCTCGGAGAACTCAGACTCAGAGAGAAGGATGTTCAGGTCAGGGAAGTGCTTCCACAGACTACGTCGCTGGCGAGTGGGGTTTTTGAGGCGGAGCCGGATTACTTCTTTGAGTACTATTTCCACTCGAGAGCAGAAGGCAGTGAAGGTTTCCGTGCCTTGTACTGTCTTGAGGTCCAGACCTGCTTTCACCATTGAGGCTGTCAGCAGCTCGGTAAACTGCTTCCCGCCCATCACCTTAGTGGGCTCATTGGGAGAGTACAGCAAGAAGTCCAGCGCAATGCGAGACAGCACGTCCCAAGAAGGCAGCGCGCTGATTCCGCCTGCCAACTCATCAATATCCCTGCAGCGCTGCAAAGTTTCCATATGTCGCACAGAAGCTGCAACTTTGCTGAGGCGAGTGAGCGCCATAGGGAGAGTGTAGACAACGGACACAGGGATTTTGTGGGCGGGGAAGTTGTTGACGTAGCGAAGGGCGTAGTTCGGGTCGAAGAAAGCGTCCACTGAAGCAGAGGAAGGCTGGCCTTCAATAGCCTTGAGACTGGCTTCCATAGTGACTATGCTGCCTTCTATGTCTCGAAGTCCCTCGCATTCTGGTCTCCTCAGGGCGTCCACTACCTCCAGCAGTCCTCTGAATAGGTCGAGACGAGGAAGCAAGGCGGGGTTGTTTTGTTGTGCTTCTTGCTCAGCGGCTTTAAAACTTAACAACACCTCTTGTGTGGTCTTGGACTCGTGAGGGACTTTGCAGTAGTTGAAAGCCACATCATCATCTCGCAGGCAGGTGGACTTGGACGTGAAGGAGTAGACTCCGTCAATGAGCGCAAAGACAGACTGGAAGATGGCTTTGAAGGGCAGCGAGTCCGAGTAGAGCGCAGGGTCGTGCAGGTACAAGCAGCACAGCAAAGTGCACACCAGCGACTCCCCCTCCAGCCATTGCGCCAGCCTCCTCACAAGTTCGTCTGCCAGGGCCACTGCCTCTTCCGCCCCTGCTTCCCGCAAAGCTCTCAGTTCTCGCTGCTGCAATCCTGCACACGTCATAAGTGTCATGCCAGAGTCTAGCTTCCTGTCCATCAGCTGCACTGCTGACATGGACTCAAGCAAGGAAAAGGACGGCAGTGCTATCAACTGGCCTGAAGACAGCGAGCGGAAGGCCAAGCGGAAGCGCTCAGTGACATCCGCATAGGCTGCCTCCATGGCAATATATGGTGAAGAAGAGCAAGACCACTGGCAAGACTCGCCTGGACAAATTCTACCACCTTGCGAAGGAGCAGGGCTTCAGGTCTCGAGCGGCCTTCAAGCTGATTCAGTTGGACCAGAAGTTTGGGTTTCTGAACGCTACGAAGGTGCTGCTGGACCTGTGCGCTGCGCCTGGAGGGTGGATGCAAGTTGCAGTGACGAGGATGCCGGTGGCCAGCTTGGTGCTGGGAGTGGACCTGGTGCCTATTAAGACTATCCGAGGAGCCAAAAGCTTTGTCGGGGACATCACCAGTCCAGAGTGCTATGCAAGGATCAAGACGGAGTTGCAGCATTTCAAGGCCGACACGATCCTGCACGACGGAGCTCCCAACCTGGGAGCGTCCTGGGAGCGAGACGCCTACCTCCAGAACGAACTGGTCCTTTCCGCTCTCAAGCTAGCCACTCAATTCCTGCGGCCAGGCGGGCTCTTCCTCACCAAGGTGTTCCGGTCTTCCGACTACAACTCGTTGATGTACATCTTCAGCAAGCTATTCGCCAGTGTGACCGCCACCAAACCCATCGCCTCTCGAGCCACTTCCGCTGAAATCTTCGTCGTCTGTCGCGGTTATCAAGCGCCTTCCAGCATCGACCCCAAACTGCTAAACCCCAAATATGTGTTCATGGAGACTAAAGACCTGGGTGACAAAGAAGTCATCAGGTCCCTGCGGCAACTCGTCCCTTCCAAGATTCCTCGCAGTCGTGGGGGTTATGATGAAGCACTCGGTCCTTTGCTGTCTCGCACTGCGACACTCACTGACTTCCTGGACTGTCAGAATCCTTTTCAGTTCCTGGCTGACCACGGCAAGCTGACGAGGGAGGATGAAAAATCGAAGGAGCTGTTGGAAGTTGAAAAACCGCCGAAGTACTTCGCGGAATATTGCGAGGACTTGAAAGTGTGTGGGAGAGCGGAACTGGCTCTACTACTCAAGTGGAGAAATAAAGCCAAGAGAAAGACAGCGCCGCAGACTGATACAGTGGCTGAGATACAGGAGGAGCCTGACTCAGACCAGGAACTCGACGACCTCATCAAGCGCTCCGCCAGAGATGATAAGCGCAAAGTTAAAAAGGAACGCATTCTAGAAAAGAAACAGGCGAAAAGCGTGCACGACTCCGATCCCTTCCTGCAAGACCAAGAACTATTCACTACCCAGGACCCCTACGTCAAAGCCCACATGCGAGAAATCGTGGACCAGCCTGAACTGCCTGAGGAGGAGGAAGTGGTCGAGGCAGGGTCTGAGGATGAGGAACAACTTGAATACGAGGATGAGGGAGACCGATTACTGCACCTTGAAGAGCTTTTGGAGGAAGAAGAGGCGGAGGATATGCCTAGGAAACGGTCCAAACTTGCCCCACAAATGACAGAAGAAGCAAAGGCGGAAGAAGCAGCCAGGTGGTTCCAGAAAGATATCTTCGAGGGAGTGGAGGAGATTAACACCCGCACTGAGAAGCAGAAAAAGAAGGACAAGCGTCAAAAGAAAGAGCAGAGAAAGCCGAAGCAGGAAACCACCGACTTCGAAGTAGTGCCGCAGGCGTATCCCGAAGAAAGAGACGAGGAAGCCCTGGCGGAAACCATCGCCCTGGGCAAAGCCATGCTGCGCAAAAAGCGAGCCCGCGAAATCGAGTCCTCCACCTACAACCGCTACGTCTTTGACGACGACGGCGCCCTTCCCTCTTGGTTCGTTGATGACCAAAAGCAGTTCTATACCGCCCCACTGCCGCTGTCGTATGAAGAAATGCAGGAGGCGCGGGCGGAAGTGACGAAGCACACGAAGAGACCAATTCACAAAGTTGCAGAGGCAATTGCACGCAGAAAGCGCAAACTCACTTACAAGTTGGACAAACTGAAGACCAAGGCGGACCACATTATTGGACAGGCGGATGTGTCGGAAGGGTCGAAACTGCAGCAGGTGCAGAAGCTATACAAGAAGGAAATCCATAACAATGCGCCTAAGAAGAGATATGTAGTGGCCAATGGCAACTGGGATACACGCATGAGATCACGCAAAACTGGCAGGAACGTGCGGTTCGTGGACAGACGGCTGAAGAAGGACAAGCGAGCTGCGAGGACCAAGGCTAGACATCATAGATAGGCTGAAAGATGGAGTCCAAGCTGTTTCTCGACAGGGGGAGACCCTGTGTGTACTTGCCGCAGCTGGACAAGCCGCAGAGTGAGTACCGATACCAACGCAAGATGTTCGCTTTTCACAAGAACATGCATTCGGTGGGGTTCCTAATTGGCACGGATGCCGTTACTCAGCGCTACAGAGACGCTGTGTTGGCTGCGTACCGGGGCAGAGGGTCAGTTTCCCCGCCCTCTTCTCGCCATAGCAGTTCAGCTTCCACTGAGGTCACCCAGCTGAAGCTACAACTAAAAGCCAAGCAGGTCGAACTAGATACTATCAAGGCTCAACATCGATACTCCGCTAAAGATTTGTACGAACTCAACCGACCATTGGAGCGGCCCAAAAGGCGCGTGCAAGAGCACTCTCTGATAGGAGACGAATTCAAAGTGCCTCGAGCGAAAAATGACAACTCCCTTGTCTTCAACTTGGCGGCTCAGCGGCTTTTCGCCTTCCCCAGGTACACGCATAGTCACCCCAAGCCAGCAGGCCTCAACCCCATCACTGGCCTCCGGTCCCAATCCGTCCTACGTGTACGCAGCGAGGCTTGTTGAAGTATGGTCGTAATCTCTGTTAATGATGATGAAGAAGGGACGGAGGCTGGAGCGAGCGCAGACTGTTGACGGGGGTGCACTGCCCAAGGCAGGACTGATGGCTGGACTAGCTGAGAAGTTGTTGCAGTTGGAGCTGGAGTTGGAGACAAATTGTAGTGTGGGGCTGGTCACTGCCCTGGTGGAGCAGTACCAGCAGGCCATCGAACTCTTCGAACATCATGGCGATCGCAGGTATTTGGACCTTCAAACCCGCATGCACAAGATGCTGCTGCGTCCAGATGTCCAGCGAGCCCTGGGCATCCTGTCCCCAGTGAAAGAGCCAGCGCCCGCCACAGTCGCCCCTCCCTCCGAAACCAGTCCCGCTGCACCAGTGGAGTCAGTGCAAGTGAGCAGGAACTTGACCAAACTGTTCAACTCACAGGAGACCAGCTCCAAATCCACAGCACTGCAGGTGCAGAAAGACAAGGTGTTGCAGGATGAGCAACTCCGAGCCCGGCTGCTGCAGCGCAGTTCTCGCCACTCTTCCCGCAGGACGAGTCCCAGACACAGACTGGTCTTGGACATGAGACTAGTGGATGAGCCGGTGGATTTGCCTGTGTACCCTTTCTCCGCTCAAATCTCACCCCGGGAAAGCTCCACTACTGCAGGGTCGAGTGAGGCTGGCGAAGGTCCCTTTGACGAGTTGGAAATCAGACTGGAAGAAGTGATGGAGCGCAGCTTCGCACATCGCTCACAGCGGCTGGCAGAGATCAAGGAGAAATATGAACCCGAACTCCGAGAGCTGGAAGGCCAGGCTTCAAGTCTAATGAAGCAGGTAGCAGAGCAGACAAAGACAGCCCTGGAGAAAGAACTGGCGGAGGCTGCTAGACAGCTGGACGAAGCAAGGAGAAGTGAAGTGCGACTGCTGCGACAACAGTACTTATCAGGTGTCTAAGTCTTTACTAGTGGCGGTAGGCGGCGGGGACGGTCTTGCAGGCAGTCGAGTATTTTGCTAGCGGTGCGCTGCACGTCTGCTACGGCTCCTTGGAGACGTCTGCACTCTGACTGCATGTCTTCGATTATCAGCTTGCTGCGCAGTCCTTCCTCCTGTTCCTCAGTCCCCACTATCGTTTCATTCACAGCGCCTTGCGTCAAACTCGTTTTCCCTGCTAAATCCTCATACGTACTTTCTTTCCTGATTTCCACCACTTCCAACAAATCCGCCAACTCCTGCAGTGCCTGCAGGTTCCTAGCTTTGCGAGATTCAGAGGTAGTAACGAGCGCTTCAGCCACCTTTGGATACTCGACTAGAACACTATCAAAGAGCTGCCTAACTCTTACCCCTTTGTTCATCACGAAGAAACTGCAAGACTCTTCGGTCATCACGGAAAAGTCTCTCGGTCGTTGTTCCAATAACTCGATTTCTCCGAAATACGAGCCTCTGACGATGGACTTGAATACGTAGTTATGAGCGCCGTATACGTAATTGACCCGGCCCGCCACAATGAAGTACATTTCGTCTGCATAGTCGCCTTTGCGGTACACAAAGTCTCGAGACTGCTTGGTGACGTGAGTGAGGAGAGGCAGGATGTTTGCAGCGAAGGCTTTGTCTTGCTGTAGAAAGAAGGCAATAGTGGTTGCGGCGTATTGGTACATCGTCATAGCGATGTCGTATTTCAGGGTTTTGGGCAGGTGCATGATTAGGCTTTGCCGCTGCGACTCATCCAGTGCGATTATTTCGGCGGAGTGTTTGATCTCTTTCCGTACCAACTTCAACAGGTGGTCAGGCAGGCGAGTGTCCTTCGCCAGCAAATCAACTAGTTGCAGCTTTGAATTTAGCAGGACTGACTTCGTGTCCATAGAGGTCAGCACGGAACTGAGTGTTCCCACTACGAAGGAGTAGAAGCCGACTCCGAACATCATCCAAATCATGCACAGCACTAGCTCACTGTCAGTGTGGGGTGTCACGTCTCCGTACCCTACAGTGGTGAGCGTCGTCACAGCGAAATACACACTAGTGAGGTACAGCACTCCCTGACTCGCATCCTGCAGGTCATTCCTCACTACCCAAGTATCAGGACTGAAGTCATTCATGCGAGCCATGAAGTACCACATGCAAGCCACGAAGTGAATGATGATGCACACAACAAACAGGGCAGCGATAAGTCGAGTGATTCCACTGTAGGTCTGCAGGAAGTTAATGCACTGCTCCATTCTTTGGGAGTGACTGAAGTGTCTGATCACTGCCACCAGTTTGGACGTTCGGAAGAGTCGAGTGAAGCGGGACAGCCGCAAAAACCGCAAAAACACGTTAGAGTTTCCACTGCCAGTTCCAGTTTCAAACGCGAAGAAGGGAAATACTGACAAGATATCAATAACCAGCATTCCAGTTGCGTACTTCCAAGCAATTACCCCACGATTCGTTATCAACTTTTCCTCGTCCTGGATAGCCGTATTGAACATGAGCAGAATGTCCAGAAAGAAAAGTGCACTAGTGGAAATGTCCAAGTAGTACCAAAGCGACCCTGGGTCCATGCTGCTGAAGGCAATGATGAAAGGCACGACAGTGAAGGAGTAGAGAAGGAGCAATAGGATCACTGAGTTCCACAGCTGTTTGCAGCGGGCGTCTGGGTGGATCAGCCACCTCAGTTCCACTGCTTCTTCACTGTGCTCGCGAGGCTGGCGCTCCTTGCTTTGCATCACACTTTCCAAGTTCTGCTTGTACGCCTGGTATATGTCCAACAGACTGGACGTAGTGCCGAAGACTTGAATTTCTCCCAAGACTTTCTTCCACAGCAGCACTCCTTTCAGTCTGCACCTCGCCACGTAGAACCTTCGCTGCGCTGCTCTGTTTCGCACTGGCTGACTCAAGATGAACTTCCTTCGTCTGACTGTCAGCGACTCGAAATCAGACTGAGAAGGCTGCAGAGTGAGACTCAGGCTCTTGGGTGCAAGGGTCTGCCGGGCCTCCAGAGCCACTGGCTGCGACCCGGACTTCTTGAGAAGTGCTAGTAAGTCTCGCGAACCTTCCGCCATTAATATGCTGCGAAGGTTTGTCACTGCGGATCCTCAAACCTTCATTGCGCTGGAAGCAGCAGTTGGGGCGCACAACTACCACCCTCTGCCTGTCGTGCTGCATAAGGGGAAAGGAGTGCATGTGTGGGACACCAAGGGGAAGAAGTACTTGGACTTCCTGTCGGCGTACTCAGCCCTCAACCATGGACACTGCCACCCAGAAATCATCAAGACGCTGCGCACTCAGTCCAGGAAACTCACTATCACCTCACGTGCTTTCTATACGGACGCTCTGGGGGAAGCCCTGCAGTCCCTAACCAAAACTTTCGGAATGGACAGAGCCATAATGATGAACACTGGTTGCGAAGCCGTGGAAACCGCAGTCAAAGTGACTCGCAGGTGGGGCTACGAAGTCAAGAAGATTCCTCAAGACAAGGCCAAAGTGATTTTCTGCTTGGGGAACTTCTGGGGTAGGTCCATCGCTGCTTGTGGGTCGTCTGACGACCCGGACCGATATCACAACTTCGGACCTTTCGCAGGGCTGAACTTCGATTTAGTGCCTTTTGACGACATTCCAGCACTTGAACAGGCTTTCAAAGACCCCAATGTCGCAGGGTTTGTGTTCGAGCCAATTCAAGGAGAAGCAGGAGTAGTGATTCCGAAGGACGGGTATCTGCGGGCTGTGAGGGAGCTATGCACGAAGCACAATGTGCTGATGATAGCGGACGAGGTGCAGACAGGTCTGGGGAGGTGTGGCAAGGCGCTGGCGTGTGACTGGGAAGGAGTAAAGCCTGATGTGGTGGCGCTGGGGAAGAGTCTGGGCGGGGGAGTGATGCCGGTGTCTGCTACTTTGGCTCGTAAGGATGTGATGGACGTGTTAGTGCCTAACTCCCACGGCTCCACCTTCGGAGGCAACCCACTGGCAGCCCGCCTCGTAGTGACCTCCCTCTCAGTGATGCAGACCGAAGACTTCGCCGGCAAGGCACATCACCTAGGAGAACTGCTGCGCTCCAAACTAGCGACCAACGACGTAGTCAAAATTGTGCGGGGACGAGGTCTAATGACTGCCCTGGAGGTCGACCCCAAGGCCGGCGCTTGGAACTTCTGTCTGAAGCTGGCAGCGAAGGGCCTGCTGGCCAAGCCTACGCACGAGCACATTGTTCGTCTCGCTCCCCCGCTGATCATTTCAGAAGCCCAGATTCTCGAGAGTGCGGCTCTCATAGTCGAGGTCTCTAAGTCCTTTTAGCGCCATCGTGTGGCTAGCAATCCATTTTTCCATGACAGACGTCCAAGCTGAGAAGTACGCCTACTGGGAGAAGTTGTGGCAACTCGTCGAGGAGTGCAGGCAGATCCTCCTCGTGGACGCAGACAACGTGGGTTCCAGACAAATCATGGACATCCGCAGAGATCTCAGAGGCAGGGCCACTATCCTGTTCGGCAAGAACACACTCATCCGGACTGGCCTGAAGCACCGCATTGCCAAGCCTGAGAGCGGTGATGAGGACTTCGCTAAGCGCAAGGACAAGTGGTTCCCAATGGAAGAGCTCAAGGAATTGATCCCGCTCATCAAGAAGAACGTCGGACTGATCTTCTGCAAGGGATCGCTTTCGGACATACAGAAGGTCGTGGAGGAGTGCAAGGTGCCTGCAGAGGCCAAGGCCGGCTCTCTGGCTCCTGTGGACGTGACCATCCCTGCTGGACCCACCGGAATGGACCCCTCTCAAACCGCCTTCTTCCAGGCCCTGGGCATCTCCACCAAAATCGTGAAGTCCCAGATCGAAATCGTCACAGACGTCCACGTCATTGAAAAGGGCAAGAAGGTGGGCAGCAGCGAGGCTGTGCTCCTCAAGAAACTCAACATCCGTCCCTTCACTTACGGCTTCAAGATTGTCAACGTCTACGACAACGGCAGTGTCTACTCCTCGGACGCGCTCAAGATCTCGGATGATGAGATTGCGCAGAAGTTCGCGATGGGACTGCGAAACATTGCCGCGATATCCATCGGCGCTGGGTACCCCACAGCCGCTGCCCTGCCCTATGCCTTCAGTTCAGGCTTCCGCAACCTGGTTTCCATCGCAGCCGAGGCCGGCTACTCGTTCAAGGAGGGAGCCAGTCTGATCAACATGCTGCAGAACCCGGATGCATTCCTAGCTGCGCAGGCAGCCAGTGCGGTAGTCGCTGCACCCGCGGCCAAGACTGAGGCGGCCAAGCCTGCAGCTGCAGCGAAGGTGGAAGAGGAGGAGGCAGCAGATGCAGACATCGGCGGGATGTTCGGTGATGACTACTAATAGCTAGGCTGGGACCCACAGAATCGCACCAGTGGCTTGAATGAGCCGATATATGTAGTACCCAGTGAAATAAAGCACCACTCCTGTCCTGGGCTAGTGCGGGTCCTAAGCACCCTCGTTTCCTCAATTACTGCAGCACTCACAAAGGCATGCATGCGTACCTGCGTACAATGCGAACTTCGATTATTAAGAGGCTTGTGCACTGTAAAGAACACCAATTCTAGCATTGTGCAAAGGACTGGGTGGAATTGTGAGGGTGATAATGTCGAAAAGTCTTTTTCTGTCTTTGTCGGTGGCTGTCCCGCATCAGACAGTAGCTCTGCAGCGCCTTTCTACATGGACTTCGCATCTACTGTGAGTCCGGTTGCAAGCAGGGTCTGCACTCCTTTTGTCTCCCTAGAGACCACTATTTTGGCTGCATCTTCACTTACCAAGGCCACTCTCTTCCTGAAGTCGTGAGCTGCGTTGGTTTTTTGGAGCATTTCTAATGAAATCACACTGCTGGGGAACATTAACATGCTGAGTCTATCAGGCACAATTTCTGTATCAGGGGCATTAGAGATCCAAGTGATATCCAATGCGGAACACATCCACTAGAGCTGGGCCTACTGGAACTTCAGGGTTCCAGCGCACACCGTTCTTTCAAACAGACAGAAGTCGCAGCCACTCCCACCTTTCTCTGAGCAGAGGCTAGAGTATCTGCCACTCCGAGGCCAGTTCCTGAAATTCCCTCCCACATACAACAAATCTTCCCATCGAGGTATCTCCCATTTATATTCTGGCCATTAGTTCTATTCCCTTTTCGGCGAATCTCGAGGCCTCTGTGCAGTTTTAATTCGAAGAGAAGTCAAGCATCTGCCCTTTAACAGTGTGATAGTCTCCCTTTGGCACATTAGGAGTAACGCTGCTTTGTCTCAACTAACAGTTTCTACAGGAGTAGGACCAAACATACCGAATTCTCTGTTTGGTAAAAACCTGCGAGCCACCTTACGTACTCCTCAACTTACTCTGAGCAGAGTCCAGAGCTTTTGAGATAGGTGCTAATAATTCATATGTCCAACTTCTCCGAAATCTGAATTTCCTCCCACGCTTCTGTCCAGTGCTCCATGATGTGCAGTTCAGCTTGCCTAAGACTCTGTAGTCGGTACTTCTCAGTGGACTCTATAAAATGGATAAGAGTGCGGACACTGCGAGAAACTGAAGAGAAAGGCCACTAACTATCTGAGCCGACCGCGCAAGCGCCTGTCTTGCTATTCACTTCAGCTGTTACGCTTGCACTAGGAGGTTGTCCTTTGCCCACGTCTCCTCGAGTACACTGGAGACCAAGGCTGAAGTGCAAGAAAGCTGAATTGCCAGGGCTGTAGAAAATCAGGTTAAAGAGCTTCCAGAGCACTGTCTTTATCATCATCAGTTAGGATTTCTCTGGAGACGAGTTACTTCGCAAGGACAGAAGTGCTTATTTTGCCAAGTTTCCAGAGGGAATTCGTGTAGAAATGGAAAAATGTCCATTGCGGCAAAGCAAGAAATCACCGCTGTGACTAAAAGGTCCAAACAATCTGGCTGTGTGGAGAAAATAAGAAGCCACTAGTAGAACGGTCTTTTGTTCTGAGCCCTGGGAAAGGCTGGGTTAATGATAGCGATGTAATAATAGGCATGGCATTCCAGGCTTTTCAGGGAGTTTCACACAATCAGACTTGCCAAATCTGCGAGGAGCATGAAGCCACCCACTTCTGCAAGTGCACAGGCAGTGCCACGCTCTTCAGTCTGGACTGCTATGGCCGTAGAGAAATGGATATCAGTGTGAAAATCACTGTTTCTATGTCAACTTTCTTATGTATATCTGTATCAGCAGACACTAGGTATATGAGAGAACGGAAAGGACAAGGCTCTGGGGTATTGCATACTGTTAGTGTTGGTCCAGTGTTTGTCTGAAACTGCATCTTTTCACAGCTGTTCAGAGTATCGTCTCCATCCCATCCACCAAAGACGTAGAAGTAGATACTCACCTTCACTAGTCCTGCCCAGGCTCTAGGAGTGCAGAGAGAATGCAAAGGACTGAGTTGGAAGGAGGACAAATCCAGCTATTGCTCAGATGAGGAAGCGGGAAAGGCTCCCACACATAAGAATCTAGTCTCAATGTAGCTTCCCCCACTTCCAAATCCGAATGATAGAGTGATACCTTTAAAACAAAATATAGGGTGTTAGGGTGTTAGGGTGTTAGGGTGTTAGGGTGTTAGGGTGTTAGG
>Ga0247837_1002286_pt1 | contig 36763 bp, 41 predicted proteins | sample LaCtaG_2_FD_187115 | JGI IMG/M metagenome (GOLD analysis project Ga0247837, IMG submission 187115) | Freshwater microbial communities from meromictic Lake La Cruz, Castile-La Mancha, Spain - LaCruzMarch2015_14.5m | ecosystem: Environmental > Aquatic > Freshwater > Lake | place: Spain: Castile-La...
TTTTCATGGTAAACCTGCCATACAGGCGGAAAATCCAGGGTGCGCTCGGGGCTCGAGGCCTGTTGCTGAGGTCTATACTGCGGCTCGTGTGGTTGAATGGCTTATCCGTGCCTCAAATAGCTCCCATTAGGGCTAGAGGCTGATTCGCCTGAATTTTGCGAATCCAAACAACCGTCTCGTCTGGAATATTTATGAACTACTCAAAAACCCCCATTGCGGCACTCGTTGCTGCACTGTGTGCCTGCACAACCTTTGCACAAACTGCTGACACGTCTCCTCAAATACTGCGCAAGATCACCGTTACCGGATCAACAATCGATGATCGTTTTGGTGAAAGCGCCAGAGAACCCTCCAGCACCTATTCCATTTCCGGCAAAAAAATAGAAGAGCAACATGTTGAAAACTTTGCTGATGTACTGCGCGCCATTCCGGGGGTCACCGTTGATGTTTCGGGCGGAGATGAGTTAAAGATCAAATTTCGGGGTATTGAAAACCAGCGATACATGGGTGAAAAGCCTGGCGTCGCAATTGTGATTGACGGGGTTCCGGTATTTGAGAGAACCGGCAAGGTCAACATCAATCTGGACAATATCGAAAGCATCAAAGTCATCAAAGGCGGCGCTTCCTATCTATTCGGTGAAGATGCACTGGCGGGCGCGGTTGTGATCACCACGAAGCGCGGTGCGACCAATAAAGGGTTCACCGTCGAACGGGACATGGGTTCCTATGGCTATCAGCGAAAACTGGCCAGAATTGGCGGCGCCAACGACAACTTCTCCGGCCACTTGCAGGTTTCAGAGCGCCAGGCGGACGGATACCACTTCCAGTCCAACTACAAGGCCCAATCGGCCAACGGGAACCTGCGTTGGCTCGTTACCCCAACATCTGACTTGACACTGGGGCTGGACCATGAAACGCGGTTTCGTGACAAGCATGGCGTAGTTACCGGCGAAACCCAGGGTATTGTTGACCCGACTGGAACGTCCGGGCGCGACTTTGCACGCAATTTTGATGTGGGTCTGCGTCGCGCCAACTTGACATACTCCAACGATATTTCCGAAAAGTCCAACCTGCTGGCGCTGATTTACCAGTACACGGACAACACCCAATTCTGGTCGTCCCCACAGCGCTTTTCATCAACCGGTACTGCCGTAACCGCGACAGACGCCTACACCACGCTCAACGATTACCGCCAAACGCAGAAAGGCTTCAAAACCGAATTACGAACTGCTGAAGGACCCTACGGCTTTATGGGCGGTGCTGAGGTAAAGCGCAACCAGTACCTCAACCTGACCACTGCCAAGGTGAGCTATAGAAACTCCCCGGCACCTCCAACCACATTGATTGGAACCATTGCAGGCGATGACTCAACCATGGAAAACGTGGATGCACTTTATGGTGAAACCAAGTGGAGCCCTGTATCCGACTGGACTTTCACCGGCAACGCCCGCCACGACCGTATTACGCTGAATTACTTTGCAAAACCGGTAGCAGGTAACGGCAACAAAACAATAGATCAACAAAAAGTGGTTTATGCCAATAGTCTGCGTTTGGGAACTGCGTGGACCGGGATCAAAGACACCACGTTGTTTGGCAATGTTTCTACCGGATTTCGTGCACCCACGGTTGACCAGCTGTATCGCGGTAGCCAGAACCCGACCGGCAACGTCGCCAACAACCCGGACTTGCGGCCGGAACAGGCCATCACGGTTGAATTGGGCATGAAGAAGGCCTTCGCCATGATGGACCGCCCGGCGCAGTTTGAGGCTACGCTCTTTCAGGTAGACCGCAGGGATTACATTCTGGACACGGCAGGCCAGTACGGCAACGCCAACGCAGCCAACGTTGCAAGCTTCCAGAATATTGGCGGTATGCGCTCCAAAGGGCTCGAGCTGGCGCTGAAGGCAGAAGCTTCCTCCACTGTGAATTGGGACTTGGCGTACACCTACCTGGACTCCACGTTCACCCAATACGACCAGTTTCTGCAAGCCCTGGGTAACCCGCGTGGCACGCTGGTAGGCGCAACTGCGGCCTGTACCGTTGGAAACGTAGCCTTCAGCTGGAACAACTGCTACAAGCTGGTGCCCTACAACCTTACCGGCAACAAAGTGCCTCGCGTGCCACAGCATGCAGTGAATTTGCGCACTGGGTGGAAGTTTGCTGAAGGTTGGAAAGTCACTGGTGAAGTCGACTACCGGGCTACGTCCTTTGTCGACGAGGTCAACCAGGTCAACTGGCCACAGCGCACGGTATTCAATTTGACGCTGGACTACGGAACCAAAGTGTCGTGGTTGTGGGGTAGCACATTGTCAGCATTTGTGCGGGTAGACAACGTTTTTGCCCAGCGCTACTACACCATTGCACGCGGCACCAACGATTCGCAAAGCTACGCGACGGCCAACCGGTTTGACGGCGTCTACAACGCAGAGGACACCTCCCTTACGGTGGACCCAGGCCGTGTCTGGCGTGCTGGCCTTGTCATCCGCTTCTGATCAACGACCATGAACACGTTCAAAACAGCTGTTGAGTGGGGCATCATCGGGTTACTGCTCTTGCTGAGCGTTTGGGCAGTTGCCGTTGCACTGGAGCGTGCCCGCCTTTACCGCACCATAGCCATATCCAGTTTCACCAGCCGTGTCCGACTGGAAAAAGAGCTCACGCAACGGCTTGCCATTATCAGCACCATTGCCGCAAACGCTCCCTATATCGGTCTACTGGGAACGGTTCTTGGAATCATGCTGACGTTCGAAGCGCTTGGCAGCAGCGGTGACATGGATGTAAAAACCATCATGACGGGTTTGGCTCTGGCACTCAAGGCGACGGCCTTCGGTATTGGCGTCGCCATACCTTGCGTCGCCATGAACAATACCTTGCGCAGGCGCGTTCGAGAGTTGCTCGCAGAGTACGACGAAGCACGGGGCGGCTGACATGGAAACAGAGGAAATGGACTCCATCAATGTGGTCCCGCTTGTCGATGTTATGTTGGTACTACTGACAATTGTTCTAACAACCGCCACGTTTGTTGTGAATGGCCGAATTCCGGTCGATCTTGCCAGCTCCAAAACAGCGCAGGCGACCCAGGTCGCGCCCATCGTACTCACGCTCACTGCCGAGCATGTTCTATTCCTGAACGACAAACCGGTGCAGGATCTTGCTGCAGCGCTCACCCCGTTGGCCCGCGATTCAATCGTGGTAGTGCGGGCGGATGGGCGTTTGGCACTCAGCGCGTTTGTAGATCTGGTGGACCAGGTGAAGTCGCACGGCTTTAAGCAAGTCAGTCTGGAAGTCAAGCGCACATGAACCCGCACCAGGTAGTGTCCACAAACAACTGGCGGGACTGGCTTGTCTCTAGTGGCTTCCACGTAATGCTTGGGGCGACTCTGGTATGGGGCATCAGCCACAGCCCCACGCCCAACACGCCACTGGCACTGGATGTATCGGTTGCCTGGGCACCGCCAGAGCCACCTGCACCACCGGCTCCCGCCATCGAGCAAGCGCCAAGCCCGCCACCCCCACAGCCAACACCCGCAAAAGTCAAACCACTCGCGCCCACACCGGCAGCGACGCCGCAGACAAGCCCGCCTGTTGTTGCACCGCCACTGGCTCCTGTGCAACAAACCCTCGCACCTGACACAGCTGTTGCGGCTGCGCCAACGGCTCCTGCACCGGTGGCCGCGCCGGCGACTTCAGTTGTTAACGCAAGCCCGACAACCCAAAGTGTCAAAGCAGCGCCGCCCGGCCCAAGCACAACGCCCAAACCTGCGGACACATCGCGCTGGCAAGCACAGTTGGAGTCCATGTTGCTGTCCTACAAGCAATACCCGATGGTTGCAAGGCGCATGCGACAAGAAGGCATCGTCACCGTTGAGGCGCATTTTTCACCCCTTGGTGAACTCACCTTTTGCGTCGTCGCCATCAGTTCGGGATTCAAGTCTCTGGATGAAGCAGCACTGGCACTTGTTCGAAAGACTGCCGAAGCCGTTCGCACAAGCCATCAACCAGGGCGAAACGCGGAACTACGCATACCCATTGCATTTGAATTGAAAGAGTCCTGACATGAAACGCTGCATATTTGTTTTTCTTCTATGCTGCGTCAGCCCTTGGGTTGCCGCAATGGACCGGGTAGCCATTTTGTCTACCAAGTTTGTTCTGGACCGTAAGTTCCAGCTGATGCAGTCTGCTGCGAAAGAGCAGGGCATTGACCTGGCCTGGACGCAGGTCGACCTGGAGGGCGAAGCTGGCGTAAAGCGTGTACTGGAAGGCGCACGATTTGTCATGTTCGATGCACCGCGTACCGATGACCAGGCCTTGATTGAACGGGTAGCCGGCAAACGACTACGCGAACTGGCTCTGCCAACAACCAGCATCAACGTTATGAGTCCGCCGGTTCGCCTGCGCGCAATCAATCTTGACAAAGCGCAAGCTCAGCGGGTTTTTGAGTATTACGTTGGAGGCACGCGGATCAACCATGAGCGGTTGTTTCAGTATCTCAACGCCTTGTTAAATGGAAAAGAACTCGCTGCAGTACCGCCACCCATGGAGCTGCCAAACGGTGGTATCTATCACCCGGGATATAACAAACTGGTTTTCGAAAATCTGCCCCAGTATCTGAATTGGTGGGAAAAGAAGTACGGGCGCAAGTGGCAAACCATGCCGGTAATTGGCATTGAAATGTCGTCGACTTACATTTCTGACGGCCAATCACGCATGCTTGACGAAATGGTAGGGGCGCTGGAAAAAGCGAATGCCCTGCCACTCATGTTCTATAGGGGATCACGAGTCGCGCGTGCACGCACGGAAGCCCAATCACCTGCAACCGTTGCTACTGCGTCCACCTCGGGTAGACCGGCAGGCGACGTGGGTGGCGGGCGACCCGCCGTATCGGCTACTAACGATATGGGAGGATTCCCCAATCCGAAAGCAACTCGCGTGGTTCAGGTGGACGAGCCCCTCATTTCCATCGACGGCAAGCCAATTTTGAATGTGCTGTTGGTCAACACATTTTTAGGCGTGGACCCGGAATCCCGCAAGGCCTGGCATCAGGCGCTTGGCATTCCTGCCATCAACTTACTGTCCTACAGGGAAGGACCGCGCGCTGACTACCTTAAGGATATGGTTGGTGTGAACAGTTTCAATCTGCCATTTTCTCTTACCAATGCTGAATACATAGGGCTGCAAGACCCCGTTGTGCTCACTGCCAACGAAGGTGGTGAATTGGTGCCCATGCCTGAACAAATGCAGTTGCTGGTGCAAAAAAGCGTCAACCTTGCGCGGCTTCAAACCATGCCAAATGCAGACAAGCAAGTCGCCCTATTTTTCTGGAACAACCCGCCAGGGGAAAAAAATCAGGGTGCTTCCAATATGAACGTGCCGCGCTCTATCGCCTATCTGGTAGACCAACTCAAGCAGGAAGGTTATGCCTTTACCAGCACCACAGAACAGGAAGTTATCGCGGCAGTTGCGCAAATGTTGCGCCCTGCGTACCGGCCGGGAACCATGGCAGAGTTGTTGAAGAGTCCGCACTGGGACTTTTTACCAATGGTCGAATACAAGCGTTGGTTTGCCACACTTCCGGCAAACGTTCGCCAGAGCGTGGAAAAGTATTGGGGAACACCTGAAAAAAGCTATTGGATCAGCAAGCGAGATGGTGTGACAGGCTTTGTGATACCACGAATGAAACTAGGCAAGCTCCTGGTGCTTCCGCAGCCCATGCGCAGCGAAAGCGCAGCTGGTCATCATGATGAAAAGAAGATTTTTCACGACACGAAAGTGCCGCTGAACCACTTTTACATGGCGACCTATCTTTGGACACGGGAGCACTACAAGGCAAACGCCATCGTCCACTTCGGTACACACGGAAGCCAGGAGTGGACGCCAGGCAAAGAGCGTGGGCTCTGGGCTTTTGACGATCCCAATTTACTAGTGGGAAACACACCCATTATTTACCCTTACATTGTGGACAACATAGGCGAGGCCATTCACGTCAAGCGCCGCGGACGGGGCGTTATCGTAAGCCACCAAACTCCAGCGTTCGCGCCGGCCGGACTATCGGACGACTTCGTGCGAATCAACGATTTGATCCGCGAGTACCAATCGCTCGACAACGGGCTGGTCAAGGAAAGCAACCGCAAGCTCATCATCGAGCAGGTGGTGAAGATGAACATCCACAAAGACATGAAATGGAAAGTTGCGGATCTCGATCGCAACTTTGACAAACTGCTACGGGATGTGGAGGACTATCTGGAAGACCTTGGTGCGTCAATGCAGCCGCTGGGTTTGCACACCCTGGGGAAAGATGCGGAGCGCGGGCACCTCATCAACAACGTGATGCAGATGCTGGGTCAACCTTTGTACGAGCGCACCGGCGTAAAGAACGCAAAAGCCGCTTTCAAAGGCGATTACAAACAATTGCAACAAACGAAACCATACCGGTTTGTGGAGGAATTTGTGTTTTCTGATAGACCACTGGATGAACTGTCAGATCCTCAACTCAAAGCGCTGGCCCAACGCGGGCGCAAGTTTCTGGTCGATCTTCGGGCGTATTGGGAAATTGAAGGAGTTTCAAAGGGTCTGTCCGCTCGCTGGATTGACCCGTCTTATGGAGGCGACCCCATACGCAACCCGGACGCACTCAACACAGGCCGCAATATGTACGGGTTCGACCCATCACGGGTCCCAACGCGGGCCGCCTACGAAGCAGGGAAGCAGGCCGTGCAACAGCTGATCTCCAGTTACCAGGTCGAACATGGGAAGTTTCCTGAAAAACTCGCTTTTACGATGTGGAGCACTGAAACGATGCGCCACCTGGGGATGCTGGAAGCCCAAATCCTCTATGCCATGGGCGTTAAGCCCAGTTGGAATGAAGGGGGCCAGGTAACAGGCATGGAAGTGATACCACAGGCGGAATTGGGTCGTCCCCGCATTGATGCAGTCATTTCATTAACTGGGCTGTACCGTGACCAGTTCCCCAACGTCATGGAACGCTTCAATGAAGCCATCGGCATGCTGGCCGCTTTGGATGAGGACAACTCCAAGAACTTCATCAAGGCTAACACCGAACGCATTCAAACCGCCTTACTGAAGCAAGGTGTGAAAAAAGACCAAGCTGCTGAATTTGCCCTGACAAGGGTGTTTGGAAATGAAAGTGGTGACTACAGTACCAAACTGACGGATGCCACGCTAGCCTCAGACATGTGGGAAGACGGCGATGGAAAACTGGAGAAGCTCTACCTGTCACGTATGTCCTGGGCTTATGGCCCCAACACGGCTAACTGGAGCAGGAAACTCACTGACGACTCAGGCCGCGAAATTAACACTTACGCAGAGCATTTGAAGGGCACCAGCGCTGCAGTGTTTTCCAGGTCTTCCAACTTGCGGGGCCTGCTGGACACGGACCACCCATTTGAATATCTGGGTGGCATTTCCATGGCAGTGAAGTACCTGGACGGGAAGAATCCACAGCTTTACATCTCCAACATGCGTGATCCAAACAAAGCCAAGCTGGAAACCGCAGAGAAATTTTTGGCAACCGAGTTGCGGGCGGTGTATCAGCATCCGAACTGGATGAAGGAGATGCAAAAGGAAGGTTACGCAGGAACCTTGCAAATGCTCAACACTGTTAATAATTTTTGGGGCTGGCAAGTGATGGACCGAAATGTAGTCCGCGATGACCAATGGCAGGAGTTCCATGAATCCTATGTGAAAGACAGATACAAACTGGGCATGAGGGAATGGTTTGAGAAGTCGAATCCAACAGCGTTGGCCCAAGTTGCAGAGCGCATGCTGGAAGCGATCCGAAAGGACTACTGGAAAGCCGATGAGCAGACCAAGCGCGAGTTGGTTGAGGTTTATCAGGAAGTCGCCGCCAAACACGATGTGTTCAGCGCAAACGAAACCTTTAAGGCCTATGTCAAAGAATTGGCACAAGGCTATGGTCTGGGCACACCTTCGTCTTCGCTGGCTGCAGCGTCCCCTGCACAGCCCAAAGTGCAAGCCCAGATGCAACCCGCTACGCCACCGGCGCCGCAACCACCCGATGTGGTGCGTGGCCAGGAAATGCGTGAAGTAAGCAAGGAAACCCGCATTGAACAATTGATCTGGACCTATGCATGGCTCATTGCACTGGTCGTGATCGGTGGCATCGGCTATCAGGCGTGGAGCACCCGTCGCGAATTGCGCACACGGAACTGAACAAGCGTTTCAGACAACCCAATTTTTTACGGAAAGAAATAGTAATGAACGGCATCGAAAGTTTTTTGTACGAGATATCCAAATTCTTCTTAATGCCAGTATTGATACTGCTGTGCATGATGTTTGTGTACTCGCTCTTTTGCTTGGGAACGCTCCTCTTTGATATGGGCTTACGTCTGTTTCGCGGAAAAGGTCGACAACCCATTGCGCGGTATTCCCGCGCAAATCCCTTAGCTACACAGGAGGATCTGGAGTTGCAGGTTCTGAAGCAAATCGAAATGCAACGCATCGTCAGTCGAATAGCGCCGATGCTAGGACTGGTCGCCACCATGATTCCAATGGGGCCGGCGCTGATAGCTGTGTCCGCTGGCAATGCGCAGGGCATGGCCCAGAATCTAGTGGTTGCTTTCTCAGCCGTGATCGTTGCCTTGTTGTCTGCTGCAATGACGTACGTCGTTCAATCAGTACGCAAACGCTGGTTGCTCGAAGAGCTTAACAACGTACTTACCCAGAATGAGGAAATGCACACAGCTGGTGCAGAGCACTCCACCTCCCCAACCGTTCATCTCGCAGGTGCATTACATGTCTGAGGTCACTGTCAGCCCCAAAGTCCGCAGGATGAGCATCAATATCCTGGACGATGATGACGGCGACGACCCGATTCTGAGCGTGGTCAACATCGTCGATGTTTTCTTGGTGATCATTGCTGTCCTGCTGATTGCGGTGATCGAAAACCCATTGAACCCGTTTGCAACCCAGGACGTCATCGTTATAAAGAACCCCGGGAAACCGGACATGGGCATGGTGGTGAAGGAAGGTAACGAACTGAAGGAGTACAAATCATCTGGACAGATTGGTGAAGGTCAAGGTGCCAAAGCGGGTACTGCGTATCGGCTGAAAAACGGCTCCATGGTTTACGTACCGGAGAACGGTAGCACCAGCGGCAAGAACGCCCCATGATGGTGCAATGCCGCGTGAAAAATCTGTCACCCGATTAGCGATGCTTCGAGTGTTCTGGCACACATAATGCTGGCGTAAACCGCACAAGGAGAATTTTCATGAAAACCTCACCATCCAAACTTATCCGCTGTGGCAGCGTTTTGGCGCTTGCACTCTTGTCTGGCGCGGCTCAGGCGCATACCGGACACGGCACCACCGGCCTATTTGAGGGGCTTGCACACCCCTTTGGTCTGGACCATTTGCTCGCCATGGTTGCAGTGGGGCTCTGGTCCGTGTCGGCACTGCCGGCAAACAAGGCGTGGTGGGGCCCGGCGGCTTTCATGGCGTCTCTCGTGTTGAGCGCAGGTTTGGGTGCCTCTGGCGTTACCGTGCCGTATCTGGAGCACATGGTTTCGCTAAGCGTGGTGCTGTTTGGGGCCATGCTGGTATTTGCCCGGCAGGTGATGCCGGCAATGGTTGGACTTGGCGTGGTTGCGCTGGCCGCTTCGCTGCACGGCCTGGCCCACGGCGCGGAAACCCCTGCGTCCGGATTCGCCAGCTACGCAGCCGGTTTTTTGCTCACCACGGCCGCTTTGCATTTTGGCGGTGTGCTGGCTGGGCTGGGCCTGCGCCGCTATGTTGCAAACAAAGCGCCGCTGGTAGTGGCTGGCTTTGGTGCACTGTTTAGTGGCGCCGGCGTGTACCTGTTCTCACAAATTTGACTGAACCTGACCTAAATCAAATTCCCTCTATACCTTGCACCCTAGACTGCTCGCTCTTTAGAAAAAATTGATTACCTCATGCAATCCCGGCTAAAACGCGTAGTCTCCAGCTGGATCGCCATTTTGGCGATACTGCTGAACGCGTTGATGCCTACGATTTCCGTAGCGTTTGAGAGCAATTCGGTAAAACCCAGTTCCTCTACCAGTGACTGGATAGAGGTTTGCACGGTTCAAGGCTCAACTTGGGTGCGACTGGCGCCCGACGGAACCCTGCTTGAGCAAACGCAGCGCAAACCTGCCGATGCGCCGACATCGGCCCATGGGGAACATTGCCCCTATTGCCTGTCACACGCAGCATCTTTCGCACTGCCACCAGTTCCACCACTCATTTTGCCGGTGTGGCCACTGCCCACCGATCTTTTGCCGCGCTGTGAGCCGCTGGCACCAACTGCAGTGGCGTGGCTCGCGCCCGCCGCTCGCGCGCCCCCCTCCCCCTTCCTTTGATCAAGTAAACGCCAGCTGGCCTGCGCTGATGAATCTTTGGTTCATCAGCGGTGCTTGCTGCGCTTCTTTTATTTTTTGACTCACTGTGGGGCTGCTATGCAACTGCGTAAAGAGCTTATTTGGGCCATCGCCCTGAAGCTGGCATTGCTGTTTTCGATCAAGTTCGCGTTTTTTCCACAACGCCTTCCTCCCGAAGAGGCGGCGCGACGCGTGGCCGACCAGATTGCAGCCCAAACGCTTTCCCCTGGTGAGTCTGTTTCCAAGGAAAAACCATGATTTCTGAATCTGTGGTGGATTTGTCGCGATTGCAATTCGCGGTAACCGCCCTGTATCACTTTCTTTTCGTTCCCCTAACGTTGGGACTTTCGTTCCTGTTGGCCATTATGGAAACCGTCTATGTCATGACTGGCAAGGTGGTGTACCGCGATATGACCAAGTTTTGGGGCAAGCTGTTTGGCATCAACTTCGCGCTCGGTGTTACTACCGGGTTGACGATGGAGTTCCAGTTTGGCACCAACTGGGCCTACTACTCGCACTACGTAGGTGACATATTTGGGGCTCCGCTGGCCATTGAGGGCCTGTTGGCGTTCTTTCTGGAGTCCACCTTTGTCGGCCTGTTTTTCTTTGGCTGGGATCGGCTATCCAAGGTGGGGCATCTGACAGTCACTTACATGGTGGCGATCGGCTCCAACTTGTCTGCCATTCTGATTTTGATTGCCAACGGATGGATGCAAAACCCGGTGGGTTCTGCGTTCAACCCCGTAACCATGCGTATGGAACTCACCAGTTTTTATGACGTGGTGTTCAACCCGGTTGCGCAGTCTAAGTTCGTGCACACCATTAGTGCCGGCTACGTTACCGGTGCTGTTTTTGTGCTCGCCGTCAGTAGCTGGTACCTGCTCAAGGGGCGCGACCGTGGTTTTGCGCTGAGGTCTTTCCGGATTGCCGCCGCATTTGGCCTGGCATCTGCCCTTTCCGTGATCGTACTGGGGGACGAATCCGGCTACACCGCAGCAGAATCACAAGAAGCCAAGATGGCCGCAATGGAGGGCATGTGGAAAACCGAACCCGCTCCAGCAGGCTTGACACTGTTTGGCATCCCTGATGAGGCCAACCGCACGACACACGCAGAGATAAAAATTCCTTATGTGCTGGGCATGATTGGGACGCGAACGACGGACAAAACCATTCCCGGCATTGACGAGATCGAACGCAAAACCGCCGCACGCATTGAACGCGGCATTGTGGCGGTCAAGACATTGGAGCTTTTGCGAAAAGACCCCAAAAACCCCGAACTGCTGGCGCGCTTTCAGGAGTATCAACCCGATATGGGCCACGGTTTGCTGCTGAAAAAATACATTGCTGATGTCTCACAGGCCACGCCGGACATGAAAACCCGCGCAGTGGACGATGCCATCCCCCGCGTCGCCCCGATGTTCTGGAGTTTTCGCGTGATGGTTGCCAGTGCCTTTGTCATGCTGGCACTCATGGCGGTAGCGTTCTGGAGTTCAGTGCGCAACAAGATCGAGTCGCGTCCTTGGCTACTCAAGTGGGCGCTATGGAGCCTGCCTCTGCCATGGATTGCCGCAGAGTCCGGCTGGATTGTGGCCGAGTACGGTCGCCAACCCTGGACGGTGCAGGGAATTTTGCCAACGCACCTTTCTACGTCCGTATTGACAGCAGGCGATGTGCTGTTTTCGTTGATTGGCTTTGTCGTGTTTTACACGCTGCTTTTGGTAGCTGAAATCTATTTGATGCTGAAGTACGCGCGCTTGGGTCCATCAAGCCTTGGAACCGGCAAGTATGTGAATGAGCAAGTGGCCAAGACTGGCGGCGGATCCGGTGCGCCCGTGTATGCCGCAGCTTTGAACTGCAAGGAGATTTGACATGATCGACTATGAATATCTCAAACTAGTCTGGTGGTTGCTGGTGGTTGTGCTGTTGATCGGCTTTGCCATCATGGATGGCCACGATATGGGGGTTGGTGCATTGCTGCCTTTTGTAGGCCGCAATGATGATGAGCGCCGCGTGGTGCTCAACACGGTGGGGCCGCATTGGGAGGGTAACCAGGTGTGGTTCATCACTGCCGGGGGCGCCATTTTTGCCGCATGGCCTGTGGTTTACGCCACGGCCTTCTCCGGTTTTTACTTTGCGTTGATGGCGGTTTTGTGGGCGATGTTCTTTCGCCCGGTGGGCTTTGAATACCGCAGCAAAGTGCCGGATGCTCGATGGCGCAGTGCCTGGGACTGGGGACTGTTTGTCGGCGGTGCGGTACCTTCGCTGGTGTTTGGTGTGGCCATTGGCAACGTGATTACTGGCGTGCCGTTCCACTTTGAGGACAGCATGATGCCGGTCTACACGGGCAGCTTCTGGGGCCTGTTCACGCCATTTTCATTGGTGTGCGGTGTGGCCAGCCTGAGCATGCTGCTGTTCCATGGAGCCAACTACTTGCAGTTGCGCACCGAAGAAGCCATTGCAGAGCGCGCACGCAAGGCCAGCTTCGTGACTGGCGCGGTGGTGTTGCTTGTATTCACAGTGGGTGGTGTGATGGTGGCGGGTATGTCCGGCTATGCCATTACTTCGCCGGTTGAGCCTGGCGCTGCGGTCTCGCCTGTGGGCAAGACCGTTATACAGCAGGCGGGAGCCTGGATGGGGAACTACCAAAAGCATCCGTTGAACTGGATATTTGTGGTGCTCGGATATGCAGGGGTATTGCTTGCCCTGTTGGCATCGTTTATCCGTAGGCCAGGTGTTGCATTTGTGGGCAGTGCCTTGGCCTGCGCTGGCATTATTCTGACTGCTGGCTCTGCCATCTTTCCCTTTGTGCTGCCTTCGAGCTCACACCCTGGGCACAGCCTTACGGTGTGGGACTGTGTATCGAGCCAACGCACCTTGAACATTATGTTCTGGGTGGCACTGGTGATGACCCCGATCGTAGTCACCTATACCTCTTGGGCCTACCGCGTCATGCGCGGAAAAATCACGGTTGCGGCCATTCAGGCGCAACCAAAAGCCCTCTATTAGTCTCAAACAAAGGAATAAACATGTGGTATTTCACTTGGACTTTGGGCATCTCAGTTGCCGTATTGCTGTCCGTAGTCAACGCCTTGTGGGTCGAAGCCCAAGGTGTTGATCCGGACTAAAAATAGTCAACCAACCAAATCCTCACAGTGCGATTTCGTACTGTGGGGTCAAAGGAATAGTCATGAATCATTACTTTACAGATGGCAATTCAAAGCAGCTCCGCCCACGCGAACTGTTGACGACTGCCGATAGCCAGGCCCTATGGATGTTGGAATCCGGCGCACTCAGAATTGACATGTCTGAGTCGGACGACGCAAGTTGTTTTGTCCGAATGGCACTTCCCGGCGACGTTATCGGAGTCGAAAGTCTGGTTGGAACAACGGAGCGCACCTTGGTACGCGCTCTAACGTCCTCCCGCCTTGTGCCTGTCACTCTGTTCGATGAAGGGCATTTGAAAAGAATGCTGATGGAAGCGGTAGCAAAAGGCTACCAACGATGCTGCGAGGTAGCAACACTTCGTACAGGCCCGACTGACAATCGCGTCAAGCGATTGTTGCTGTTATTGGCAAATCAAGAAGTAGGCAAGACCGGCGAGGCCGTTGCGTGTGCATTGCCGTCGCTAAATGATATGGCTGCAATGGTTAACGCCGCGCCGGAAACGGTTTGCAGGGCACTTGCCAATCTACGCCAAGTCAATTTTCGGAAGTAAGCCTTTAGACTTCCTCTTTTAACCCGATCAGCCCAATCTCAGAAGTTACCTGAAATTCGATCCCTTCAGGCTCATACCTGAATTGGAAAATACTTAGCGTTCGCCATCAGCTGAATTGGTCGTTTAGCGGGGCTAACATGGCCCCCAGTTACTCAAACTCAGGGATAGCCAACAGATGTTCGAAAGCGCAGCATCCAGTCGGTGAAGCTCACCGGCGCCAGCCAAACCGCGATGCGCTGATTGAACGCTTCACCAGCGGCGAAGTGCCGATCTTCCTCATCAGCCTGAAGGCTGGTGGCGTGGGCCTGAACCTGCCACAAGCCGACACCGTGATCCATTACGACCCGTGGTGGAACCCGGCGGCCGAAAACCAGGCCACCGACCGGGCCCACCGCATCGGCCAGACGCACACCGTGTTTGTCTACAAGCTGGTGGCGCAGGGCACGATTGAGGAGCGCATTTTGGCGCTGCAAGAGCGCAAGGCCGCGCTGGCCGACAGCATGTACAGCGGCTCCACCGGGCGCAAGCAGCCGCTGTTCACCGAAGGAGATTTGGCGGAACTGCTGAAGCCGCTGTCGGAATAAGTGCTTTTAAGGCTGAAAAAAGGACTCCGTGTGCGAACTGTTCTGTATTTGCTGCTAGGGTTGGTGGTTGCCATGATGCTGGGCATGCTCTATGTCTGGCTCTCGACACCGATTGTCCCGACAGCCGACGCCACGGCGTTGGCGCACCCGTCCGGTGGAGGGGATCGCTGGCTGATGCTGATGGTGGTGACTGGTTTTTTTGCGTATTTGCAATACCCCAACAACACCCTGGCCGACGGCGCCTATGCCGGCTTTTGGTGCGCCATCGCTTCATGCTTTCATAGACCACGTAGGCAGCGTAATATTCATGACCACCGACTCAAACCTGTAACTGGGTTCGGGACATCGCAGTGATACCCCGCCTTTTGACGTTCTGGGAATAGTGAGGATTTATGCAGTTTTTTCTTGCCCGATGGTGGATCATCCTAATTTCGGCCTGGCGCACTCGCGGGTCTAGGCCAGCGCGGACAGTACTGATCTTGGCTGAAATTGCAGCCGTGGCAATTGCACTGCTCGGCGGCGGTGCTGCGCACGCTGTGACTTACTCCTTGCCAGGAAGTATTGGTGTATTGGGTACGCCATTCGCGTCGTGCGCTTTTTTTAGCGGTACGACCTACCAATGCGTCGGGTCCATTGATTTTGGCAACGACAACGACGTGATTGTGAACGTCACCAGCAATTTGACTCTTGAGGCGGGCGGGAGCTTTGTTGCCAAAAACAATTTGACTGTAAACGCCGCGACGTTTGTGTTGTCGCTCTCATTTGGGGGTTCGGTGGAGATCAAAAATAAACTGGTCGGCGCCATGGACATCACCGCAGGGGGCTCTGTGAACCTGGGAAACAATACCGCTCTGACAGGCAACATCAATGCTGGAGGCGAAATAAAATTGGGCAACAGCACTGTTGTGAGCGGCAGCTGCAATAAGGTACCCACCGGAGGTGGCTCCTGCATTTCGCCCACGGTGTCCATCGCAGGGGCATCTCGCGTAGAGGGCAACTCAGGCACAAGCAACCTTACATTCACTGTCACCCGCAGTGCCACCAGCAACTCGGCCACCACAGTCACTTACACCACCAGCACAGGCGCAGGCACGGCCACTGGTGGAGCATGCAGCACGGCGGGCGTGGATTACGCCACGACGACCGGTACCGCCACGGTTGCGAGTGGCCAGACCACTACCACCGTGAACATCCCCCTGTGCGGGGATACCGAGTATGAAGGGGACGAGTCGTTTATGGTCACGCTATCGGCCCCAGTCAATGCTACCCTGGGCACCGCAAGCGCCACCGGCAAGCTGCTCAATGACGACGCGCCGCCATTGGTTGCGGCCTACCAATTTGATGAGTTGGTGTGGAATGGCACCAGCGGCCAAGTCAAAGATGCATCCGGCAACGGCTACCACGCTACTTCAACATTGGCGACCACAGCCACTGGCGCGCCAGGCCCCGCCTATGAGGTAGGCTCCCAGAGCACCTGCCGCTACGGCGTATTTGGTGCCTCAGGTGCGTCCTACGTGAGATTGCCAGATTCCATGCCTGACTTGTCAGGGAGTTTTTCAATTTCATCCTGGGTTTATGTCAACAGCGGTCTCAATACCAATAATCAACGCATTTACGCGCGTGACGATGCGGAAAACGGCTGGGCTATGCGTTTGGTTGGCACAGCCCCCAATATTTCCATGAGTTTTTTCAACCGCGGTATTCCTACCGGTAGTCTCAGGTTTACGGTGCTGGAGGGCGGAAGCACTGCTGCAAACGGGGTTGCAATCGACACAGCGTTCAAGCTCAGCGTCAACACCTGGTACTTCATTGCAGTAACTGTGGACACCGTCGGCAAAACCGTGGTGGTTTACGTCTATGGCAAGGACGGTTTGCAGAAGTCCAAACTGAGCGCGACCTACACCGGAACTTGGACCCCAGGAACCGGGGCCACAGGGATCGGCGGGGAAACTTCTGGATCGAATAATCCGTTGCCCTTATCCGGCAGGATCGATGAGGTCAGGGTGTACCGCGGTGCCATGACGCAAACTTTGGTCGAAACGCTGCTGCGCAGGGTGAGTGCCTGTGGCGGGATTGATCATGTGCGTATCGACCATGACGGCAGTGGTTCGCTTTGCCAAACCGAGACCCTGAAAATCTTGGCCTGTGCCAACGCTGACGTGGAATCGCCAGCGCAGTGCAGTGCGTACACAGGAGGCATTAGCGGCAACGTGCTGGTAAAAAATGGTGCAACCGTGTTGGCTACCCTGCCATTCACCGTGGCGGCGGGTGATTCTCTGGCGACGGTCAACACCTCATTTGCGTCCACTGCCGGAGTCACCTTTGAGATCAGTAGCTTGAGCGTGACACCCACAGCGACCAGCGCGTACACATGCTGGAATTCTTTGGCCGCAAGTGCCAGTTGCGCCATGCCGGTATCGAGCTGTGCCAGCAATTTCAATTGCCTTGACAGCAGCATCACGCCCTACAGCACGGGCGCAGCCAGGCTGTACACCAAGCTGGCCGGCACGGCCTTTAGCTTTGACGCGGTCGCGCTGAACGCCGCTGCAGGGCAGGAAACCAACTTTGTAGTGAGCGGTGGCGGCAACCGGCAGGTGACCGTGGAGCTGTTTGACAACACCACGCCCGCAGCGTCTTGCAGTGCCTACAGCAGCCCGCTGGCAAGCCAGACACTTTCTTTCAGCTCCACGGATGCAGGGCGCAAGGCCATTGCGGGCGTGACGCTGACTCCGGCCTACAGAAAGCTGCTGTGCCGGGTGACCGACAACTCCGGCGCATCCCCGGTGTACGGTTGCTCGACCGATGAATTCTCGGTGCGGCCGTCTGCAGCCACCCTAATTACGACGGCCACTGCCGCAGCACCTTCGGACACCGCCGCACCTGTATTCAAAACCGGGGCCAATTTCACACTACAAGCCACCACGAGCGCGGGCACCGGTTATGGCGGGAGCTTGTCCCAAGACGCCAGCAAACTCACTGCGCAGACACCTATCCAGATCGCATCGCCGCAAAGTGGCGGCGCAGTGGGTACGCTGTCACCCACCGCCTTGGTCGCCAACGCCGCCGCGGTGAACGCAAGTTACAGCGAGGTCGGATACGTCTACCTCGCCCCTGGGGCCTACCGGGACGAGGCCTTTACGGCGGTGGACAGCGCCGCCGGAGATTGCATTACCGACACCACATCGGACAACAACCTGGCAGACGCCCTGATTGGCGGCAAGTACGGCTGCCATATTGGCAACAAGACCGCGGTGTCGCTGGGGCGATTTGTGCCGGACCACTTTGACGCGTCCATCAACGCCAACGGCGCGATGGCCGGGGCCTGCCTGGCAGGTGGTTTCACTTACACCGGGCAGGCGATGGGGTACGCAACAGCGCCAGCGCTCACCATCAAGCCCATGAGCGCCGCCTCAGGCGGTGTGGTCACCCAAAACTACCGCGGTGCGTTTCAAAAGTTGACCGCCTCGGGCGTGAGCATGACCACACCCACGGAGGATGCGACCCAACTGGGTGCCGATGGCATCAACAAGACGCAAATCAGCGCGACTATGTCCGCAGGCACCCTTGCCAACAGCACCGGCACGATGACGTACACGCTGAATGCTGCCGACCAGTTCACCTACACGCGCAACACCAATGCGCAGGTGGCGGCTAACACCAATGCCATTGCCTTGATTGCCACCGCGGTGGCAGAAAGTGAAGTGTCCGCAGTGGGTTCCTTGCAGCCACTGCCCCAAACGCTGAGCCCCACCGGTGTCTCGCTGCGGTACGGCCGGGCGCGCATGGCCAACGCCTATGGCTCTGAGTTGCTCGACCTGCCAATCGTTTTCAGAGCCGAATACCTGTCGAGCAGTACGCCCACCAAAGTCTGGAGCTTAAACAGCGCCGATTCCTGCAGCAACGCAACGGTTTCCTTTGCCCAGGTGGGTGCCTCCGACATCACCGGCAATACCTGCGTGCTGGAACCCAGCAACAACAGTGGCATGGGCTGCGCAGTGGCCTTGACGGCGGCGCAGACCAATCGCCGCTACCTGGAAACCGGTGTCAGCGGGACCGACAGTGCGGGAGTACCCGGATTTGCAGGGAACTTCAACCTCTGGCTCAAAGCCCCCGGCAGCACACACGCCGGGTCCATCAACGTCACTGCCACCGTGGGTTCCTGGCTGCAATATCCGTGGAGTAGTACGACCGCCAGCAATCCCGTTGCACGCGCTACGTTTGGTATTTACAAGAGCCCTCTCATCTACCGCCGGGAAAATTATTGAGTTGAAGCGCCAAGTCGGCCGTTAGCTCGCTGGCGGCGTGCAAGCTGCAGCAGCCGCTTCTGCCAAGGACGGCGACTCTTGCGCACCTGGCCGGCCGACACAATTCAGGCAATGGGCACTGACGCACCGCCTAGCAGTACCGACGTCAAAAAGGGGAACGACTGCGGAATTTACAGCCCAGCCCAATCGCGGCTAGAGTCAGGGCGTGACAACCTCTACCAAAGCTACCAAAACCAAACCCCTCGTGCCCGATGTACCCACAACTCCACTGAGTGCCCCCGTGCCCAGCGGACGCTGGTCGCGGCTGGCCCGCCTGGGCAGCATGGCCACCGGTGTGGCGGGCGGCATGCTGCTTGAGGGGGTGCGGCAAGTGGCCCAGGGCAAGCGTCCGCGCGTGGGCGACTTGCTACTGACCCCCGCCAACGCGCGTCGGGTCACGCAGCAACTGGTGCAGCTGCGCGGTGCCGCCATGAAAGTGGGGCAACTGATCTCCATGGATTCTGGCGACCTGCTGCCGCCCGCACTGACCGAGATACTGGCGCGGCTGCGCTCGGACGCGCAAGCCATGCCCAAAAAGCAGGTGCTGGCCGTGCTGGACGCCAGTTGGGGTGCTGGGTGGAGTCGGCATTTTGACGAATTCGCTTTTACTCCGGTGGCCGCCGCGTCCATCGGACAGGTGCACCGGGCGCAGCGCAAAGACGGCCGGTTGCTGGCGATCAAAATTCAGTACCCCGGTGTGCGGGAAAGCATCGACAGTGACGTGGACAACGTGGCCGGCCTGCTGCGCATGTCAGGCCTGTTACCAAAGGCGTTGGACCTGAAAGCACTGCTGCGCCAAGCCAAGCAGCAATTGCACGACGAGGCCGATTACGAGCGCGAGGGCAGCTTCCTGCAGCGCTACTCCGAACTGCTGGCCGACTCCCCCGCCTTTGTGGTGCCCACGCTGCATGCCGACCTGACCACCAAGAGCGTGCTGGCCATGTCCTATGTGGGCGGCGTGCCGGTCGAGTCCCTGGTGGACGCGCCGCAGGCGGAGCGCGACCGCATTGTTAGTTTGCTGGTTGGCCTGCTGTTTCGGGAGTTGTTCGAGTTTCGGCTGATCCAGACCGACCCCAACTTTGCCAACTACCGCTACGACCGGGATTCGCGGCAATTGATCCTGCTGGACTTTGGTGCCACCCGGCCTTACAAAGCCGCTATGGCCCAGGGCTACCGCCACCTGATGGCGGGCGCGGCGGCGTGTGAGCACGACAGTATGCGAAAAGCCGCTGTGGCACTGGGCTATTTTGACGCCGGCACCCAGGAAAGACACCAGCTTGCCGTGCTGGAGTTATTTGACATTGCACTAGAGCCACTGCGCCGCGAAGGGGCTTATGACTTTGGCAGCACCGACATGGCAGCGAGGCTGCGCGAAGCAGGCATGGCGCTCGGGCTGGATCGGGATTTTTGGCAGATTCCGCCGATGGACGCCCTGCTGCTGCACCGCAAGCTAGGCGGCTTGTATTTGCTGGCGGCCCGCCTGCAAGCACGGGTGGATGTTCATGCGCTGGCGCAGGTGCACTTTTAGCATTTGCCCACCGCTTGCGGGCGCACTCAGGCCCGGGCGTTGGCGGCCTTTTGCAAACTGTCGCGCAAAATTTCCAGCCGCTCTTTCCAGGCGCGTCGCTCGTTGGGCGGCAGGCCTTTGAAGACCCGAAACACGCGCAAACCGGGCTCGTCTTCCGTCCAATAGTCATCGCGCACGCCGATTTCTATTTCGCCGCCCAAAGACGCGATTTCGGCACCCAGCAAGGTGGTGTGGATGGTGCGTTTATCCGCATGCAGGGTGATGCGTCCGTCATTGCCCAGATCGACAAACCAGGCAACCCGGCCTTCGTCATCAATATTCACCTCGCTGGAGGCTCCGGTGAAGCCCGCAGTCTTGCGCCATTGGGCGATCTGCACGGTTGCCAGGGCCGCGCGGTCTTGCTCGGTGAGCGCGTCCTCGGTGGGCAGGGTCGCACGGGCCTCTGCCAACAATTGTTCCTGTTCGGCGGCCTGCGCCGCCTCTTCTTCTTTGCGCAAGCGCTCAACCCGGTCGCGTGAAAGCCGGACATCGACCTTTTCCACCCAGATGCGCACACGCGATGCAAAGCCGTTGAAGCTCAGGGCGACCGGCCCGGGAACCCCTTCGAGTTTCACCACCGAGCGGTATCCACCGGGCAGGTTTTCGGCGGCATGGGTGAGCGCGTCGGACGCTTTTACAGTGATCGTGCAATGGCCGGCGGCCTGGGTAACGCTTTGCCCGTGGCCGACTTCGATCTGCAAACCGGCGGCGGGCACACTTGCATCCAGTGGCCCGACCGTGACCACGTCTTCGCCGCCCTCCAGTGGGGTGTGCGTCCAGTGGCCGGCCCTGGCCTGAATCACCATCTGCTTGGTCTTGCTCTGCACCTCCATCGAAAATGTGTGCGACTCAAAACGCAGCCCGCCCGGCACGTCAAAGATTCGGGTGCGCAAAATACGGGCCTGGTGATCCATGTACAGGTAAAAGGCGATGCCTAGCGCCGCCAAGACGCCCAGAGCCAACAACATAATTAAACTGTCCATCGAACGCAATGCTCTCTAAGATCGACTGCCTCAGCCGGGTTTGCAATGGGCAAGCAACTCACCCATTTGCTATGTATTTTGTAGCTGCCCGCGCACATTCTACGGCGCATATAGCCATTTATTACCTATTTTTCAGGCATGGCCCAATCCGGATTTAACCCCGGATTGGTCTCACACTAGGCCCGCCACCTGCAACTCCTTCTTGACGTAGGCGTAATACAGCGGCGCGGCCACCAAGCCGCTGATGCCAAAAACGGCCTCCCCAATAAACATGACCGCCAGCAACTCCCAAGTGGAGGTGCCGGTGCGTTTGCCCACCACCTTGGCGTTGATCACGTACTCGGCCTTGTGGATGACCACCAAAAACACCAGGCTGGCCAAACCGACCACCGGCGACACCGACACCCCAGCCAAAGTCAGCACGCCGTTGCATAGCAAATTGCCGACGATAGGAATCAGCCCCGCAACAAAGGTGAGGGCCACCAGCGGCCCCACGTAGGGCATGCTAACCCCAAACAGAGGCAAAGCCACCAGCAAGAATATTGCGGTACAGGTGGCGTTGAATCCCGCAATCCAGAACTGGGCCACCACGATTTGCCGGAACGCCTCGATGAAATGCACGCCCCGCTCACGCACCCGCGCGCGCAACGGTGCCTGCGAGCTGGAGTTGGGCGTGCCCACCATCAGAGCCCCCACCACCAGCCCCACATACACCAGCAAGCCGCCATGCAGCCCGGCGGTGCCGGCCCCGGTGAGCGCGCGCGCCTGCGACTGCAAGTAGGCCGCCAGCCAGGTTTGGGCGGCAATGATTTCGTCGGGCAAATGGCTGGCCAGATTGGGTGGCAGCTTCTGGCGTATCTCCAGAACAGTGCCGGCCAGGTGGTGCAACAACGCCTGGTACTGGGCCACCGCACCAAACACCATGCCCTGCGCATTGGCCACAAACAGCAAAATCGCCACCAAGGGCAGCAGGATCACCAGGCCCGCTGCAACGGTCGGCTTCAGGCGCACACCCCGCGTGCGATTCAGCCCAACCAGCGCGGTCGCCAGCAGATAGCCCAGGCACACCGCCAGCAAGCCCGGGAGCAGTCCGTATACCAATATGCCGGTGCACAGTAAAAAAGTGAGTACGAAGCTGGCCTGCTTTGCCAGGGTCGCGGTGGTGATGGGCTTGGCAAGCGGGGGATGGGTAGGGGTTTTCAACATTGGCCGTATTTTGAGGCCGTTCCAGGGCCAACCCGCATGGCAACCGGTATTTCTCACACAGGGCAAAATGGGTTTTGCCTGCAACCCACGGAGCCACGTCCCATGACTTACCACGCCAGTGCCACCCGCTATGACACCATGCCCTACCGCAACTGCGGCCAAAGCGGCCTGAAACTGCCCGCCGTCTCCCTGGGCCTGTGGCACAACTTTGGCGATGCCACTCCCCTGGAGACGCAGCGCCAGATGCTGCGCACCGCATTCGATCTGGGCATTACCCACTTCGACCTGGCCAACAACTACGGCCCACCCTATGGCAGCGCCGAAACCAATTTTGGCGCGCACCTGCGCCGCGACTTCAAGCCCTACCGCGACGAACTTATCATCTCCAGCAAGGCCGGCTGGGACATGTGGCCCGGCCCCTACGGCCAGGGTGGCGGCTCACGCAAATACGTGCTCGCCAGCCTGGACCAGAGCCTGCAGCGCATGGGGCTGGATTACGTCGATATTTTTTATTCGCACCGCTTTGACCCGGATACGCCGCTGGAAGAGACGTGTGGTGCTTTGGCCAGCGCCGTGCAGCAGGGCAAGGCCCTGTACGTGGGCGTGAGCAGTTATTCCGCCACCAAGACCCGCGAGGCCGCCGCTATATTAAAAGGCATGGGCGTCAAGGCGCTGATCCATCAACCGTCCTACAGCCTGCTCAACCGCTGGGTGGAGGAAGACCTGCTGGGTGCACTTAGCGACACCGGCATGGGCTGCATTGCGTTCAGCGCCCTGGCGCAGGGCCTGCTGACCGACAAATACCTCCACGGCGTTCCGGTGGATGCCCGCATCAACCAGCCCGGAGGCGACTCCTTCAAGGCCGAGTTCCTGAGCGAACAAAACCTCACCCATGTGCGCGCCCTCAACGACATCGCCGGGTCCCGCGGCCAAAGCCTGGCGCAGATGGCGACCGCCTGGGTGCTGCGCGATGCCCGCGTGACCTCGGCGCTGATTGGCGCGAGTCGCCCGGCGCAGATCACCGAGCTGGTGGCCGCCCTGCAAAACCTGCAGTTCTCGATGGAAGAACTGGCCGCGATCGACCAGCACGCGGTGGACGGCGGTATCAACCTTTGGCAGAAACCGTCCACCGACCAACGCCCGACATGAGCAACACCGCGCCTGCACCGATGCACGGCCTTGCGTCCACGCCCCAGTCCCGCCCTCGCACGCCGACACTGCTGGCGCTGGGGGCCATCGCCCTGTGGGGCACGCTGGCACCCTTGGGCGTGTCGCTACAGCACCTGCCGCCGTTTTTACTCACCGGGCTGGGACTTCTGGTGGGCAGCCTGATTGGCCTGCCGCTGTCGGGCTGGTCCTTGTCGAGCTGGAAGGTGCCAGCGCGCACGCTGGCGCTTGGGGTGTATGGCCTGTTTGGCTTCCATTTCCTGCTGTTTATTGCGCTGCGCCATGCGCCACCGGTGCAGGCCAATCTGGTGAACTACCTGTGGCCGCTGGGCATTGTGCTGATGGCACCGCTGTTTTTGCCGGGCATGCACTTGCGTGGCACCCATGTGTTGGCTGCCCTTGTCGGCTTTGCAGGCGCCGCCTTGGCCATCGTCGGTGGTACCGGCACCCAGGGCCTGGCCGGGGGTTTTGCCTGGGGCTACATTCCGGCGCTGGGCTCGGCCTTCATCTGGGCCAGCTATTCGCTATTGACCCAACGCGTGCCATTTTTCCCCAGTGCGGCGATTGGTCTTTTTGGCTTGGTGTCGGGCGTGTTGTCCTTGCTGTGCCATGCGCTGCTGGAGGCGCCCGTCACACTCACCCCCACCGACTGGGCGCTGGTGGTGGCCATGGGCGTCGGCCCACTGGGCGGGGCCTTTTACCTTTGGGATGCGGCACTGAAACGCGGCGACCCCAGGCATATTGGTCTGTTGTCGTTCCTCACGCCGCTGCTGTCGACGCTGGCATTGCTGTGGGTGCGCTCCGAGGCACCCAGCGGCTCGGTTGGCGCTGCCGCGGCGATGATTATTGGTGCGGCGGTGCTCGGGTCGCGCAGCAAGAACTAAGCAGTAGTTAGACAGCATTTAGGCATCAAATCGGCCTGTAGCCCCCGTACTATATGCGCAAGAAGCTCCTATATTGATAGCAACTGCAGCACTAACTACAGGGCTTTGCTTGCCATTTCCCGGGCCGGATCTTCCGCGTGGCACACGCGCTGTGCCCACGGCGCCAGCTTGGTTGTATCGGCGCGCAGCACCTCTTGCTTGATTGCCAGGATTTGGGCCGGGTGCATGGAAAAGCTGCGCAGCCCCATGCCCAGCAGCAAGCGGGTCAGGCTGACATCGCCCGCCATCTCACCGCACACACTCACGTCCTTGCCATGCGCCCGGCACTCGGAAATGGTGTCGGACACCAGCCTCAGCACGGCCGGGTGCAGCGGGTCATACAGGTGCGCCACCGATTCGTCGGCCCGGTCAATCGCCAGCGTGTACTGGATCAGGTCGTTGGTGCCTATGGATAAGAAGTCGAAATGCTTAAGAAACAGCTTCACATTCAGCGCTGCCGCCGGGATTTCAATCATCGCGCCGAGCTTCACCGGGCCGTAGGCGATGCCCTTGTTGTCCAGTGTGGCACGGGCGTGGTCGATGTGCGACAGCGTCTGGCGAATTTCGCTGGCATGGGCCAGCATGGGTACCATCAAATGCACCTGGCCGTGGGCGGCGGCGCGCAAAATCGCACGCAACTGGGTCAAAAACATGGCCGGGTCGGCCAAGCTCCAGCGAATCGCGCGCAGGCCCAGCGCAGGGTTCAGGTGCGCGGTGTCGCGCTGAGAGTTGTCCAGCGGCTTGTCAGCGCCCACATCCACCGTGCGAATCGTCACCGGCAGGCCCTGCATGCCTTCGACCGCGCGTTTGTAGGCCTGGTACTGCTCTTCCTCGTCGGGCAGCCGGTTTTGGCGGCCCATGAACAAAAATTCACTGCGAAAAAGCCCCACACCCAGTGCGCCCGCCTTGAGTGCCGCGTGCGCGTCTTCCGGCATTTCGATGTTGGCCAGCAACTGGACTTTTTCACCGTCCATGGTGACGGCCGGGGTGTTGAGCAGGCGCAGCAAGCGCCCGCGCTCCAGCTCGACCTGGCGCTGCTTGAATCCGTATTCCGCCAAAATAATGGAGGATGGGTCGATGATGACCACGCCAGCGTCGCCATCAATGATGACCCAGTCATCCTGGCGGACCAATTGGCTGGCCGTGCGCGCGCCGACCACCGCCGGGATGTCCATGCTGCGCGCAACGATGGCCGTGTGCGAGGTCTTGCCACCCACATCGGTGATGAATCCGGCAAACACGCTTTGCTTGAATTGCAGCATGTCGGCGGGCGACAAGTCATGGGCAATCAACACCAGGGGCACATCGACCGTGTCGTCCAACAACAGGTCTTGCTGTGAGGGTTTGCGTGCGCTGCGCGAAGGTTGCACCAGAATCGGTGATTCGGTTCCCTTCATGGCGCGCAGGGTGCGCTCGGCAATTTGCTCAAGATCGGCCTTGCGCTCGCGCAGGTACTCGTCTTCCATTTCATCGAACTGGCGCACGATGATCTCTAACTGCGTGGTGAGTGCCCACTCTGCGTTGTAAAGCCGGTCTGTAATCCAGTGCTTCACGCCGTTGACGAGTTCCTCGTCTTGCAACAGCATCAGGTGCACATCAAGCAGCGCGGCCAGTTCATGTGGGGCTTCTTTGGGCCCCATATGGGTGATGGTTTCTTGCAGGCGGTGGATTTCTTCCACCACCGCGTCACGGCCTTTGCGCGCACGGTCGATCTCGGCAGCGACGTCCTTTGGCTCAACAAAGTAATGCGCCACATCGACCCGACTGGACGCGACCAGCACCGCCCGCCCAATGGCAACGCCACGCGAGACGGTCAGGCCGTGGATGGCAAAGGTCACTCGCCTTCTCCGAATCGGTCGGCGATCAAGGCCAACAAGGCGTCCATGGCTTCCTGGGCGCGTTCTCCCTCGGTGTCGATGACCACGCTGGCACCCATGCCCGCCGCCAGCATCATCACGCCCATGATGCTCTTGGCATTGACCCGGCGATCGCCCTTGGCGATCCAGACCTCACACGGGAAACTGCCCGCCAGTTTGGTGAGCTTGGCTGAGGCACGTGCGTGCAGGCCCAGCTTATTGATGATGGTCGTGGTGGTTGTGATCATTGGGTTTTCTTATCTGATTTTGCGGTGCGGTGACCGCCACTTGCATGATGCATTGTGTGCCACCGGTCAGGGCGCGGGCCACCAGCGCGTCCAGCGACTCGTGTCGGTAGTTGACCGTGCGCAGGAGCATGGGCAAATTGACCCCCGCGACCAGCCGGGACTGAACGCCGTCCACCACTTTTTGGGCGATGTTGCAGGGGGTGGCGCCAAACATGTCGGTCAGCACCAGTGTCTGCGGTGTGTCCATCTGGGAAAGCAGGGCCACCATGGCGGCCCGTGTGGTGTCGGTGGACTCGTTGGGCGGCACGTCCATCGCGACGATGCCACTGGCTGTCTCAGGGTACACATGCAACAGGCACGCCCGTAAGGCACTGGCCAGCGGGGCATGGGCGATGATGAGGATGCCGGTATTCATAGTAAGTGCGAGGCGCTTTGGGCTGTTGATTATGGCTTCTTTGCCACCAAAAAGTAGATATATGCGCCCATGCAGCACAGGGCGTAGGCCGCCAATGCGCCTTGGTAGGCCTGAATTTCCGGGATACCACCGGCTTTCAGTGCGTCCACCATCAAACCCACGCCCCATTGCACGGCAAAAACGCCACTGAAGATCACCAGGTTAAAGGCCGAAAGCGCCCGCCCCGCCAGGTGGGACGGAAATGCCAGCCCTACCGCCGGCTGGGCCAGCGCGCCTACCGTGGAGCTGACACAAAACACAATCCAGATCGTGGTCGCCCAAGTCGCGAGGGCGCTTGAGGCCAGCACAATGACTGCCATCGTGAGCAGACTCACCGGCATTCCCATTGCAATGAGGCGCTCCGCGGTGTGGCCGTGGCGGGCCAACCAAGGGTTGGCCACGCCCCACAGCCAAAAGGCCACGAGCATGGCCACGTTGATCCAGAACAGGCCGGTGGCCGCTTGCAGCGCGCTGTAGCCCGCCACCTTGACCATCCAGGGTGCCGCCCAGAGGGTTTGCATGGCAACCAGTCCTCCATAGTTGAAGAAGCCAAGCGGCACGTACTTCCTGAAGTGGGGGTTGCGCCACACTTCGGCGTAGCCGGTGGCAGCATGGGTGGCCGCTGGCTGGGTGTCACGTGCCCTGGTACCCCATGTTGGCACCTGCCAGGCAATACTGAGCATGGCCAAGGCGACCAGTCCACCTAGCCAAAGGAATATCGGACGCCATCCCACCAAGGGCAGCAACCACTGCACCGGCAAGGTGGAGGCCACCATGCCGAATGCGCCCACCATCAGCATCCATGAGTTGGCGCGCATCTGGTTCACCGGCGCCAACCAGCGACGGTAGCCGGTCAGGGGTGCCATCAAACAGGCGCTTACCCCGGCCCCGCACAGCACCCGCGCTGCCAGCAGACCGGCGAAGCTGTCCGCCTTCGCAAACCCCACGCAACCGAGCACCGCCAGCGAGAGAAATCCCAGCACCACGCGCTTGGGCCCATATCGGTCGAGCCAGGTACCCAGTGGCAGTTGGGTCGCTGCAAACCCCAGGAAGTAGGCGCCGGCGAGCAGGCCCAAGTCACGGGCATTGAGTGCGAACTCCAGCACCAAAGTGGGCGCCAGCGTGGCGGTAATGGCGCGAATCAGTGCCGATAAAAAGTAAGCCGAGGCGAACACGACAAAGATAGCCACCGCCTTGCCTGTTGACGGCGCAGTCATTGAGTTCGGACTTCCGCAAACAGGGTTTCCGTCATGTCCGGTGTCAGCTGCGGCCCGTAGACGCCAATTTGGTAGATCGCTGTGTCGACAACAATCCAGGCCAGTTGGGCCTGAATAACGCTGCCATCAACGTGCTTGCCGGTGACGATGACCCGCTCTGGCGGGACGTCGGCCTGCCCCGCTTCACGGTCGGTGGCAATAGGTTCGCCGGCTTGCAGGGTGGGTGCGACCTTAAATGGCAGCGGTGCCGGCGTCGCGCCGCCCAGATTTTTCAAGGTCACGGTGCGCCACGCCGCCAACACAGTGGGCACGTTGCTGCGTGCGCCTGCGTCGACCAGACTAATGGCAAACAACGCGCCACCGGCCTCGCAGCCCGCCATGCGCATCTGAACGTCCTGAGAGCCGAGCCGCACCATACGCTGCGCCTGATCGGGTTTGCAGGGCAGCAGCGCCGTCAGTTGCTGCAGGTGGACGACTCGCCAATTCAGTGTCGGACTGCAGGCTGACGACGCCAATGCGAGCATCAGCGCACACTGGTGCGGCCACGACCGATACGAGTTCCAGTTCACTGAAGCGCGCCAAACACCTTGGTCAATATCGCGCTGCCATACGCTACTGGGTTCTGTCGAATCTTCTTTTCTTCTTCCGAGATCATGAAGAACAGCCCGTCCAGCGTTTTGCCGGTAACGTATTGCTGGATGTTGGCATCTTCCTTCTTCACCAGCCCGATTTCAGCCGCTTTACCCGCCAACTGGTTGTACTTTTCAGCCAACCCTACCTTTTCGGTGGCCTTGGTCACGACCGGTAGAAACTTAACCGCCAATGCAGGGCGGGTTTTGTTGGCAAAGTACTGCGTTACTGCAGTGTCGCCGCCTGAGAGTATGGCCTTCGCGTCGGTGACCGTCATGGTTTGCACCGCTTTGACCAGCAGGTCTTTCGCCATTGGCACTGCAGCTTCTGCCCCACGATTCATGGCCGTGATCAATTCATCAACCTTTGCGGCTTGGCCAAACGTTCGAAGCAAATTGGCGGCATCCTGCAAGTAGCCGGGCAGCGGAATCCGAACCTTTTCGTTGCTGAGAAATCCGTCCGGCGCGCTTAAAATATTGACTGCGGCCAAGGCACCTTTTTCCAATGCAGTTTTCAGGCCTTTGGATGCATCTGCGTTGCTGAGGTCGGCCAAGGTGAGTGCGTGGGCTTGCTGCAACGCTGAGGCGACGAACAACGCCGCCGTGCTGATGGAAACCAAATTGAACTGACGACGATCCATGGATGGCACCTTTTAATAAACCTGAATATTGCGAAAGATGCCCATCGGACATCAAGCCCAGTGAAGTTTGGCACAGAATTGCGCGTCCGCCGCTCGGCGGCGGCAAGCTTTACGATTTTTCGATGCAGGAGCTAATCACTTGCCGAAACTGAATAGACACGCCACGGTGGAACTGCACTCCCCATTGACGGGCGTTGCGTTAGACGCCATTCACTCACTTTTTCAGGAGTACGCAGATTCATTGACGATCGACTTGCGCTTCCAGCGTTTTGATGCGGAGTTGCTCAATCTGCCAGGCGACTACAGCGCCCCAAGGGGTGCCCTGCTAATCGCGACGGTGGAGGGCGAGTATGCCGGCTGCTGCGCCATGCGTCCCCTAGATGCTTGCGACTACCCCAATGCGTGCGAAATGAAGCGGCTTTTTGTACGCCGTGCATTCCGTGGTTTGGGTGTCGGAAGGAAATTGGCAGAAGGTATTTTGGACTCAGCCCGGGTAGCGGGTTATGCCTGCGTCCTGCTAGACACCCTCAACGAGATGGAGTCGGCGCGAGCCCTGTATGTGGACCTGGGTTTTGAAGAAATACCTCCGTATTACTTCAACCCCATTGCCGGCGCCCACTACCTCAAAGCGGAGCTTTGAACTCCATCGTAAACAGTGGGCGAGGCCGCGTCGGTCAGCCTAAGTTACGCCTTGGCCTGTGCCAGCAAAGTGTCGGCGTCGCTAACTTCGAACTTGCCCGGGCCTTCGATGTTCAGAGTGACCACTTTCCCATCTTTCACCAGCATGGAATAGCGGTTGCTGCGCAAGCCCATGCCACGGCTTGTAAGGTCCAAAGTCAAGCCGGTAGCCTGGGCGAATTCCGCGCTGCCGTCGGCCAACATACGGACCTTGCCCACCGTCTTTTGCTCGCGCGCCCATGCACCCATGACAAAGGCGTCGTTGACGCTCACACACCAAATCTCATCGACACCGGCGTCTGTGAAAGCACCGGCGTGATCCACGTAGCCCGGTACATGCTTCGCTGAACACGTCGGGGTGTATGCACCTGGGAGCCCAAACACGGCAATCGTCTTTCCAGCAGTTGCCTTCGTCACGTCGACAGCATTGGGGCCAAGGCTGCATCCGTTTCCCTCCACCTCGGAAAACTCCATTAGGGTTGCACTTGGCAAGCTGTCACCGACTTTGATCATGATGGGTCCTTTGATATTCGATTCCACAATTGGAAACGGCTCACATTGTGAGCCGCTTATTTAAGACCTGCAGTCTGCCTAGCCAATAGGCTTACACCGCAACAGCCTTCTGTACCAAACGGGTCGCAACCCAGTTCTTGGTTTTGGAAATCGGCCGACTTTCGGTGATTTCAATCATGTCACCCATCTTGTACTCGCCCGTTTCATCGTGGGCGTGGTACTTGCTGGATTTACCAACAATCTTGCCGTAGAGTTCGTGCTTGACACGACGCTCAATCAGCACAGTGACTGTCTTGGCACGCTTATCGCTGACCACCTTGCCAATCAAGGTGCGCTTGAGGGATTTTTTAGCTTCCGTCATTTATCGCTCCTTATTTGGCGGATTGTTCATCGCTTTGCTTCTCGACAAGAATAGTCTTGGCGCGGGCAATGTCGCGGCGCGCAGTGCGCAGCGTAGCGGTGTTGGTAATTTGTTGCGTGGCTTTTTGCATACGCAGGCCAAAGTGTGCTTTTTGCAGCGCTTTGACTTCAGTTTGCAGACCAGCAACGTCTTTTTGGCGCAGTTCAGCAGCTTTCATTTCTTCATTCTCCTGATTACTGACCGATCATGCGCGCCACGAAAGTGGTCCGCAGTGGCAGCTTTGCAGCAGCCAAACGGAACGCTTCACGAGCGAGCTCTTCGGTAACACCAACGATTTCAAACACGATTTTTCCGGGCTGAATCTCAGCCACGTAGTACTCGGGATTGCCTTTACCGTTACCCATACGCACTTCAGCAGGCTTCTGGGAGATCGGCTTGTCAGGAAACACACGGATCCAGATACGACCACCACGTTTGACGTGACGGGAAATTGCACGGCGTGCAGCTTCAATCTGGCGGGCCGTCAAACGACCGCGATCTGTACATTTCAGACCAAAATCACCGAACGCGACCGAGCTGCCTCGGGTCGCGATGCCGGTGTTACGGCCTTTTTGCTCTTTGCGGTATTTCCGGCGAGCGGGTTGCAACATGGTTATTCTCCTTTACCGTCAGCTGCTGCAGCTGGCGCGGCGACTGTGCGTACGCGCTTAACGGCGGGTTTGTTTGCATCAGCACCAGACGCACCTAAGGGCTTGTCGCTGCCGTCGGCGGGTGCCGAATTGTTGCCATCGGGACGACGGGCACCACGGGGTGCGGGACGGTCAGAACCAGGGCGAGCACCGCCTCGGTCATCACGACGCGGACCACGAGGACGGCGCTCTTCGTCAGCACGAGGCTCAACAGCGGCCGGCAGATCATTACGACCCAACGTATCGCCCTTGTAGACCCAAACCTTCACGCCAATAATGCCGTAAGTGGTTTTAGCTTCGGAAGTTCCGTAATCGATGTCAGCACGCAGTGTGTGAAGTGGCACGCGACCTTCGCGATACCATTCGCAACGCGCGATTTCAATACCGTTCAGACGACCGGACGACATGATCTTGATGCCCAGAGCACCCAGACGCATGGCGTTTTGCATGGCGCGCTTCATGGCACGGCGGAACATGATCCGCTTTTCCAATTGCTGCGTAATGCTATCGGCAATCAGCTTGGCATCGATTTCGGGCTTGCGCACTTCTTCGATGTTCACTGCGACTGGCACGCCCAGCTGTTTGCTGAGTGCGCGCTTGAGGTTCTCGATGTCCTCGCCTTTTTTGCCGATCACAACACCCGGACGTGCCGAGTAAATTGTGATGCGGGCGTTCTTGGCAGGACGCTCGATCAAAATGCGCGAAACGGAAGCATTCTTCAACTTCAACTTCAGGTACTCACGCACCTTAATGTCTTCAGCCAGCATGCCTGCGAAGTCACGGTTGTTGGCGTACCAACGTGATGACCAATTGCGGCTAATCGACAAGCGAAAGCCGGTTGGGTGGATTTTTTGTCCCATATTAGTCCGTGCCTCTTTCAGTTACCAACCGTCACGTACACATGGCACGTGGGTTTTCTGATTTGGTTGCCGCGGCCTTTGGCGCGGGCCGTGAAGCGACGCAATGATGCACCTTGTTCAACGTAGATGGTTTTCACCTTCAGTTCGTCGATGTCAGCACCGTCGTTGTGTTCAGCATTGGCAATAGCGGACTCCAGAACCTTTTTGATAATCACGGCAGCTTTTTTCTGCGTGAATTGCAAAATGTTCAAGGCTTGATCCACCTTCTTGCCGCGAATCAAATCCGCGACCAAACGGCCTTTATCGACCGATAGACGAACGCCACGAAGGGTTGCACGAGTTTCCATGGTCACCTCCTTATTTCTTTTGGACTTTTTTGTCCGCAGGATGGCCCTTGAAAGTACGGGTCAGAGCGAACTCACCCAACTTGTGGCCAACCATTTGGTCAGTGATATAGACCGGCACGTGCTGCTTGCCGTTGTGCACTGCAATGGTCAAGCCGATGAAATCGGGCAGGATCATGGAGCGGCGCGACCAGGTCTTAATCGGCTTTTTGTCTTTGGTAGCAACAGCCTTTTCAGTCTTGGCTACCAAGTGATGGTCAACAAACGGACCTTTTTTGAGAGAGCGAGTCATTTACGTTCCCCTTACTTCTTGCGACGCGACACGATCATGACCTGCGTGCGCTTGTTGTTACGGGTACGGTAACCCTTGGTCAAATTGCCCCAAGGATCGACTGCATGACGGCCTTCGCCAGTCTTGCCTTCGCCACCGCCATGAGGGTGATCCACGGGATTCATAACCACACCGCGAACGGTTGGACGAATACCCTTCCAGCGCTTCGCGCCAGCTTTACCCAGACGACGCAAGCTGTGCTCTTCGTTGGCCACTTGACCCAAAGTTGCACGGCAATCGATGTGGATCTTGCGAACCTCACCGGATCGCAGGCGAACCTGAGCGTAAGTTCCTTCGCGTGCCAGCAAAGTTGCCGATGTACCCGCAGAGCGAATAATCTGAGCACCTTTACCAACCTGCAACTCCACGCAATGAATGATGGAGCCAACGGGAATGTTGCGAATAGGCAGTGTGTTTCCGACACGAATAGGCGCCTCTGGCCCACTCATGATCGAAGCACCAACTTCCAAACCACGGGGAGCGATGATGTACTGACGCTCGCCGTCCGCATAGCACACCAAAGCGATGTGCGCAGAACGGTTAGGGTCGTACTCAATACGCTCTACCTTGGCTGGAATAGCATCCTTGATGCGACGGAAATCAACAACACGGTAGTGGTGCTTGTGGCCACCACCTTTGTGACGGGTGGTAATGTGCCCGTTGTTGTTACGACCGGCGTGCTGGAATTGTGGCTCCAGCAACGCTGCATGGGGCGCGCCCTTGTGCAGATGGTCCCGTGAAATCCTCACCACGCCACGACGGCCTGGTGAAGTGGGTTTCATTTTAATAACAGCCATGATTACGCAGCCTCCCCGCCGAGGTTCAGCTCTTGGCCGGGTTTCAACGTGACATATGCCTTACGGACATTGTCGCGTCGTCCCACCGATTTGCCAAAACGCTTGGTTTTGCCTTTAGTGTTCATCACAGAAACGCCTTTAACCTCAACCTTGAACATCAATTCCACGGCGGCCTTGATTTCATATTTGGTAGCGTCTTGCAATACCTTGAAGGTCACTGCGTTGCTCTTCTCAGCCACCAGCGTTGCCTTTTCAGACACGATAGGAGCGACAAGAACCTTCATCAGACGGCCTTCGTCAAACTTGGAAAGATTAGGACCGTGGCTCATGCGAACATCTCCTGGAGTTTTTCCATAGCAGCCTTAGTGACCAAAACTTTACGGTAGTGAACCAACGACACCGGATCGGCGTAACGCGGCTCAACGACCATAATGTTCACCAGATTGCGCGAAGCCAGGTACAGGTTTTCGTCGACTTCGTCGGCAATCACCAGCACGGAAGCCAAATTCATGGCCTTGAACTTTGCAGCCAATGGCTTTGTTTTTGGCGAATCCACTTTGAGAGAATCAACCACCGCCAAGCGACCTTCACGGGCCAACTGGGACAAGATGGCAGACATACCTGCGCGGTACATCTTCTTGTTGATTTTCTGTGTGAAATTCTCATCAGGCATGTTCGGGAAAATCCGGCCGCCCCCGCGCCACAATGGCGAAGAAGTCATACCAGCACGGGCGCGGCCCGTTCCCTTTTGCTTGAAAGGCTTTTTGGTCGAGTGGTGAACTTGTTCGCGGTCTTTCTGAGCACGGGTGCCCTGACGCGCGTTTGCCTGGAACGCAACTACAACCTGGTGGACCAGATCTTCGTTGTATGCACGGCCAAATACAGTCTCTGGAACTTCGTATTTCGAAGTCGCTTGACCTTGATCATTTAGGAGTTCGAGCTGCATCAGTTCGCTCCCTTGGCAGTTTCGGTCTTGGTCTTAACAGCCGGACGCACGGTTACAAAGCCGCCTGCAGATCCAGGAACAGCGCCCCGAATCAACAACAATTGGCGAGCTTCATCAATGCGGAAGATATCCAAATTCTGGGTGGTAACGGTGTCGTCACCCAAATGGCCCGTCATGCGCTTTCCAGGGAAAACGCGACCGGGATCTTGCGCCATACCAATGGAGCCAGGAACATTGTGCGAACGGCTATTGCCGTGGGACGCACGCTGCGAGCTCATGTGGTGACGCTTGATGGTTCCAGCAAAACCCTTACCGATAGAAGTGCCCTGCACATCGACCTTTTGACCGACAGCAAACACAGCCGAAACAGGCACTGTTGCGCCCGCTTGGTACTGAGCAGCCGCGTCAGCGGTTACGCGGAATTCTTGAATGATTTCGCCAGCTTCAACACCCGCTTTTGCAAGGTGTCCAGCGACAGGCTTGGTCACGCGCGAAGCTTTGCGCGAACCGAACGTTACCTGCAAGGCAACGTAGCCATCATTCTCTTGGGTTTTCACCTGGGTCACGCGGTTGTTAGATACATCTACCACCGTAACAGGAACAGCGTCCCCGTCGTCGGTGAATAGGCGCATCATGCCTACCTTGCGGCCCAGCAACCCTAAACGATTGCTAAGACTCATTATTTTCTCCGTAACTCTCACCGTTACAACTTCAATTGGCTGCAACGTTTTTGCGTGAGAGACTGTTAGTAAAACTTCGCCGAACATGCCAAGGAAAATCCAGCGAAGCCTGCGAGTATAGCGCGAGCTTGTTTCTAACGCAAGCCCGTCGCCTTACTCAATTGGGTGCAGTGCTGGAACAGTGTTCTTCCGGCACCACACGCCAAAGACTATTGCAGCTTGATTTCGACGTCCACGCCAGCTGGCAGGTCGAGCTTCATCAATGCATCCACAGTTTTATCCGTAGGATCCACGATGTCCATCAGACGCTGGTGCGTGCGAATTTCAAACTGATCACGACTTGCCTTGTTCACGTGGGGTGAACGCAATATGTCGAAACGCTTCATGCGTGTTGGCAAAGGAACTGGTCCTTTAACAATCGCGCCGGTGCGCTTTGCTGTTTCTACAATTTCAGCGGCCGATTGGTCGATGAGTTTGTAGTCGAATGCTTTCAGACGAATGCGGATCTTTTGCTTGGTTGCCATGGTAATTCCTTGATTTGGCGCGAATTACGCGATGACTTTAGCAACAACACCCGCACCAACGGTACGACCGCCTTCGCGGATAGCGAAACGCAGGCCTTCTTCCATGGCGATCGGGTTGATCAGCTTCACAGTGATCGACACGTTGTCACCAGGCATCACCATCTCTTTGCCTT
>Ga0247837_1002287_pt1 | contig 36759 bp, 20 predicted proteins | sample LaCtaG_2_FD_187115 | JGI IMG/M metagenome (GOLD analysis project Ga0247837, IMG submission 187115) | Freshwater microbial communities from meromictic Lake La Cruz, Castile-La Mancha, Spain - LaCruzMarch2015_14.5m | ecosystem: Environmental > Aquatic > Freshwater > Lake | place: Spain: Castile-La...
ATGATGTATAGTTCACTTTTAAGGATCGGTTAATTCCTTCTTTTATACAACAAAAGTAAAAAATTAACCGTAAAAATTTTCATTCTGCAAACTAAGGGATGATGTGATGATGTATTGATTCTAGAAATTAATTAATTTCCAGAATCAATACCGTTTTAGCTGGTATATTTATTTGATTTTTTAAACTAAATTCATTGGTTGAAATAATATCTGTCGCTTTGGATTTTCCTTCCAACATTTCGTTAAAGCGTTCTGTATTAACGGATTTTTCGATCGTATTATTATTGGCAACGATCATAAGGGTTTTTGAATCGTTGTACCTAAAATAAACGTAAATCCCATCATAAGGTATAAACTGTTTCATTTTCCCGCTTTGAAGAACTGGATTTAACTTGCGATAATTCAATAACTTGCGGGTATACTCAAAAATTTCATTTTCTTGGTTAGTACGGCCTTCGGTTTTAAATGCATTGCGTTTATCACTTGCCCAGCCACCTGGAAAATCGAAGCGATGACCTTCGTAATTTCCAGCAATTCCGTCGAGCATTATTTCGGTTCCCGCATAAATCTGTGGATATCCACGCGAAGCAATAAGCAAAGCTAATCCCATTTTATACTTGGCCACGTCGCGCTTTACAGCAGTTGAAAATCGGTCGATATCATGATTATCCAAGAAGTTCATAATAAGGTTGGTATTAGCATATACAAAATCCTGCGCATAATGGGCATAATAACGTGCCATACCACTCTCCCACCCTTCCTGTTCATTTATTGAACTGGTAAAAACATCTTTCAAACAAAAATCCATCACGCTTGTAAGGCGCGAATCAAATCCATCTTTATTATTATTTCCGCTTTGGTAATAAGCTATTTCGGCAGGAGTTTTCACCCAACACTCGCCAACCACATTCATGTTAGGATACTCGTTTCGGATAGTCTGAATAAACTCGGCTGCCACCTTTATATCGTTATACGGATACGTATCAACCCGTATGCCATCAATATTGGCATATTCAATCCAATAAATATAAACTTGAGTGAGGTAATCGAAAAGTAACTTGTTTTTCAAATTAAAATCGGGCATATTTGGAGCAAACCAACCTTTGGTAAGTTGATTTAAATCAGCTTTTGATGCATGAGGATCTGTCCAAGCAGTCATGCGGTAGTTAGAGCTAGTGTACGAAAGCCATTCGTTAAACCAGTTGCTGGCAGGTTTGTCCTTCATCCACCAATGAGCCGAACTGCAATGATTAGGCACAACATCGATAATGAGTTTAATTCCATTTGCATGACACGTATCGGCCAAGCGTAAATAATCTTGATTTTTGCCCAAGCGTGGATCAATTTTATAATAATCACTACATCCATAATGATGATAACTGTAATTAGCATCGTTATTGTCGAAAAGTGGAGTTGTCCAAAGTGCAGTAATACCTAAATCAGCCATATAGGGAACTTTTGATATAATGCCTTCAATATCACCACCATGACGTGCACCCGGAATGCAACGATTTACGCCCTGCAAATAGCCTTTAATTGAATCATTAGTCGTATTTCCATTAGCAAAGCGGTCAGGCATAAGCAAATATACCGCATCGGCTTCGGTAAAACTGGTTCGCCGAGCTGAATCGTTTAGGCGAGTTTTCAACTCATAAGTCAACAGTTGTTTCTGTTTCCCTTTTTTTAGTTGAATTGTAAACTTTCCGGCTATTGTTTTTTTATCAATATTCAGGTATAAAAATACATAATTCGGATTTTCAGTCAGTTCTTTACGAACAATCGACACTCCTGGATAATTCAAACTAAAATCCGCAGCATTAATTCCTTGTCCGTAAACCATTAACTGAAGTTCCGGATTTTTCATATCCGTCCACCAACAAGTTGGCTCAAGCCGCTGAACCCAGAGCTGTTGCTTTTTAGCCGAAAGCTGCAAAACAGATATAAGTATTAGTATTGTTATGAATATTCTTTTCATAGATGAAAAATGTATATTTTAAAATTAAGCAATCAGAAAAACTTAAACATATACAAAGTAGCTTGCTCCCTCTCCTCAAGGAGAGGGTTGGGGTGAGATCATTAAATCATCACCTCCCGTTGACTATTTGCTAAAACTTCAATAAGCTTACCATCAATATATAATTCAATATTATCGCCTTTTAAATTATGAATGATAGTGCTATTTTTTTCGACACGTATATTCAATTGATTTTCGCGAAAACGAATATTGAACGCAAACGAAACCCATTTATCAGGTATATGTGGACTGAAATGCAATTTATTATCTTTTACGCGCATACCACCAAAACCCTGAACAATAGCTAACCAAGTGCCAGCCATACTTGTAATGTGCAATCCTTCGGACACTTCGTTATTGTAATCGTCCAAATCAAGTCGAGCAGTTTGAAGATACAAATCATACGCTTTTTGTTTATCGCCAATGGCACTTGCCACTATTGAATGTGTTGAAGCCGACACCGACGACTCATGTACCGTGAGTGGTTCGTAAAAATTAAAATTTGCAGTGAGGGTTTTCAAATCAAAAAACTCTTCGAAAAGGTACAAGCCCTGCACCACATCGGCTTGCTTAATTACTGACGAACGCAAAATCCTATCCCAAGTCCAATGCTGATTTACAGGACGTTGATCTTCGGGAATATCAACTACCTTAATTAGCGTTTTATCTAAAAAACCACCTTGCTGAACAAATATTCCCAACTCTTTGTCTGTTGGATAATACATATTTTTGATAATATCTTTCCAACGAAAAGTTTCGTCATTCAAAAAACCTATTTCATGAATTAAATCTTCGAATTTTACAAAATCGTTCTTTTTTACTTTATCAATACACTCCAACGTATATTTCAATGTCCAAACGGCAATATAATTTGTAAACCAATTATTATTTACATTATTTTCGTACATATTTGGTCCGGTAACACCTAAAATTACAAATTTCTTTTTTTCCTCCGAAACACTAACACGCTGCGACCAAAAGCGCGACAAGGCAATAAGCACTCGTAATCCATAATCAGTTAAGTAACTTTCGTCGCCGGTATATTTCACATAATTATATATAGCATAAGCAATTAAGCCATTACGGTGAATTTCCTCGAACGACAATTCCCACTCGTTATGACTCTCGCTACCATTAAAAGTAGCCAACGGAAAGAGCGCTGCCCCATTTTCGAAACCTAGTTTTTTTGCATTAATAATTGCTTTCTGCAAATGACGATATCGATAAAGCAGCAGATTTTTGGATACATGCTGCGGAGCAGTACACAAATAAAAAGGAACGCAAACAGCTTCGGTATCCCAACGAGTTGCACCAGCATATTTCTCACCTGTAAACCCTTTTGGACTAATATTTAAACGCGCATCGTTACCGTTATAAGTTTGATTAAGCTGAAAAATACTAAAACGAATGGCTTGTTGTGCTTCGAGGTCGCCGTCAATAATTACGTCCGATTGTTTCCATTTTTCGTCCCAAACCGCAGCATGCTCTGCAAAAAGTTGATTCCAACCTTTATCACGCGACAATTTTACTATTTCGCGTGCACAAGTAGTTAATTCTTCGCGAGGATGATTTAATGAACTTAAAATGGCAACATACTTGTTCAAACAAACGGTATCACCAGTTCGAACATCAGTCCCAACACTAAAACCTGCCACTTTTTCCTTTTCAATTTTGGTTGGATTTACATTTAAAAGTTCGTTATTTTTATAAAACGAAAAAGTAAGAGCTCCACAAACGTGAAAATCAATTCGTCGGGTTTGCGCCCAAAGGTGGCACACATCTTTTTCGGTTTTAGTTTGAAGCACATTCCAAAAAGGCTCGTCGTAATTTGTAAGTTTATTTCGCACATCGCCGTCGATAAGAGGTAAAAACGAAATATGACCATCGAAATTCAATGATTTAACCGTATAGCTTATTGCTGCCGATTCGGTATCGGCCATACTCAAAAAGCGCTTAACCGTAACTTGTATACGATGACCTTTAAAGTTGGTGGCTTCAAAACTTCGTTCCAAAAAACCTTCGTGCATATTCAATGTACGTTTAAAGTTTTTCACATCCCAGCTGGCCAAATCTAAACGTTCGTCGTTTAAGCGCACAGAAATGATATTCCAATTAGGGGCATTCACAATTTTATCATTGGTGTCGGCATATCCATTTTTCCAAATACCATGCTCCGCAGGTTCGGGATAATAAATACCTCCAATGTAAGAGCCTATCATTTTTTCACCCGAATAGTGTTCTTCAAAATTTCCACGCTGACCAATATATCCATTGCCCAAACTGAAAATACTTTCAGATTCTAATTGTTTACTTTCGTGAAAACCCTCTTCGATAATACACCAAGGGTCGTGTTGCAGGTATTTGTTCATATTATTATTTGTTATTTACTTTGCTGTTATTTGTTGTTATTAAACTTCACCGTTATTTATTGTTATTCGCTTTGCTGTTGACGGTCGTCAGTTGTCTGTCGTCCTTTATCAATAGAGCTAATCCGCTCGCAATAAGAAACGACACACCAGCCATAACTATACACAAGACTGGGTTATCGTTGAACCAATATTTTAAAATTAAGCCTGTAGTTATACCACTTATGATTTGTGGAATGGTAATAGACATATTAAAAAGTCCCATATACATACCCATTTTATTGGCTGGTATTGAGTTGGCTAACATGGCATAAGGCATAGCCAATATACTTGCCCACGCTATGCCAATTCCAATCATGGGTAAAATTAAATAATCCGAATCTTTGAAAATTAAAAACGACAATAATGATAAAGCACCAATAAAAAGTGCTATCGAATGTGTTTGTTTTTTTCCTAAACGTTTTGCCATAACGGGCAATGACATGGCCAATAAAGCAGAAACTGCATTATAAACACCAAACAAGATTCCAACCCAGTTGCCAGCTTCTTGAAATGCTTCTGAACTTGGATCTGTTGTTCCAAAAAACTTAAGTGCCACTGCTGGAGTAGTATACACCCACATTGAAAACAAAGCAAACCACGAAAAAAATTGAACAAGCAATAATTGCAACATTTTGGGCGGTATAAAAAACCTTTGCTTCGTTTCAGGATGATTTTCCATTTCGAGTTCCTCGGATGGATATTCCGTAGTAGTGAAAACTGTCCATAAAACACTTGATATCAATACTAAAGCGCCAAAATAAAAGGAATAAGTTACATTGTCGGGCACCAATCCACTTTCGCCCGCTTCTTTTGATACGCCAAACCAATTGCCAAGCATATATGGTAACCACGAGCCCAAAACAGCGCCAATTCCAATTAAAAGGGTTTGAATTGAAAAGCCTAATGTGTGCTGTTTTTCGGGTAATTTATCGGCTACTAATGCTCTGAAAGGCTCCATTGATATATTTATAGATGCATCCATAATCATAAGTAAACCACCTCCTACAAACATAGGGGCAATAATATTGGATAAATGCGGAGCGTTTGGCATCAGAATAAGTGCGATACTTGTGAGTATGGCACCAACCAAAAAATAAGGACGACGGCGACCAATTTTTGTCCACGTACGATCGCTCATATAACCTACTATTGGCTGTATAAGCATACCGGTTATTGGAGCTACCAACCAAAACCAACTTAAGTGATGTACATCTGCACCAAAAGTCATAAGTATGCGTGATGCATTTCCATTCTGCAACGCAAAACCAAATTGAATTCCGAGAAATCCAAAACTCATATTCCAAATTTGACTGAAACTTAACTTTTCTTTCATTTTCAGCATTTTTTAGCGAGTTGTGCCGCGAATAATCAAATTCGTTTTCACAATTTTATTTTTATACTGGCCACGAGTCACTCCATTAATTTTATCAATTAATAGTTTCGCGGCATGGCGACCCATTTCGTAACCATGCTGTTCCACAGTACTAAGCATTGGGTCGCAGGCTTTAGCAAGTTCACCATCCGAGAATCCCATAATGGCAACATCGTCGGGCACTCGGAGTTTAGCCAGTTTACATGCATACAGAATTCCAGCTGCACAGTGGTCGTTGGTGGAGAAAAAACCATCTGGACGATCAGGCCTATCGAGTATTTCCGGAGTTATAATAATAGCCTCTTCGCGCGTATCACACACTTTAATAAGCGAATCATCAAAAGAAATATTATATTTTCGCAAAGCATCCAAATAACCATTTTTGCGATTTTTTGAAATTTCGAGGTGTAACGGCGAAGTATAAAAAGCTATACGTTTACAACCCGTTTGAATCAGATATTCAACAGCAGCAAAAGCACCCGCATAATCATCCACAACTACACGGTCGGTATTTAAATCGATACAAATACGGTCGAAAAAAACCAATGGTATATCACTCTCCATTATCTCGCGGTAATGCGTATAATCGGTAGTGGTTTTTGCCAACGACGCAAGCACACCCGATACACGTGTAGCAACTAAAGCTTTGGTATTACTAATTTCTTTCTCGTATTTTTCGTCGGACTGACAAAGAATTACATTAAAACCCTCATCGTTAGCCACTTGCTCAATACCCGACAGAATGGAAGAGAAAAAATAATGAATAATTTCGGGTACGATAACACCAATGGTATTGTTTTTACTCATTCGTAAACTTAAAGCCAATGTGTTAGGTTTGTAGTTATGCTCCTTAGCATACGCATTCACATTGTCTTTAGTATGCTGACTTATATCAGGGTGATTCTGAAGAGCGCGCGAAACAGTTGAAGGTGAAATACTTAAAGCCCGTGCTATATCTTTAATTGTAATAGGAGTTTTACCAATCATGGGTCAATTTTTTCGGAAAAATTAAATTTTTAAGAAATAACAAAACAATTATTAATAGAAATCTGTTAATATAATTACTATAAAATCACACAACTATTATGAAACTAGAATACAAAGATATAATAGAAAATCCGAATATGAAACTAATATCTATAAAAATCGCAATCCATCCCGCAAACGATTGCGTAGAAAAAAAACTAGATTCTTTCATTACTATAAAGTCATCAATTGTTTAATACGATATTTTTGTCGCGATTATTAAAATCATGTTAAAAATTTTCGGAGCAATTTTGCGTACGGAAACAACAAACGAAACAATTATCACTATAAAAATTTTCAACCTTTAAATTAATCAATGCATGAAGCACACAAACTTTAAGCTAAAAGCGCGGGCATTTTTAACTTGTATTGCTTTTCTGGCAATTGCAGCATTTGCCAATGCTCAAAAAACAACCGTGACAGGAGTTGTAAAAGATGCTCAAACAGGCGATCCTATTTTAGGCGCAAGCGTTCTTGAAAAAGGAACAACCAATGGAATTATAACTAATTTCGATGGAGAGTTCAAATTAAACGTTTTACCAACTGCTACTTTGGTAATTAAATACGTAGGTTACACGCCTATGGAAGTTGCGGTAGCAGGTAAACAAAATTTGGTTATTCAACTAAAAGAAGATGCCATAGCCATTAGCGAAATTATGGTTATTGGATATGGAACTGTAAAGAAAAACGACGCAACAGGGTCACTTACAGCTATCCGACCTGACAAAATGAACAAAGGGCTAACCACCAATGCTCAGGACATGATAATGGGTAAAATTGCCGGCGTTAGTGTTACAACTGGTGGTGGAACTCCTGGAGGCGGTGCAACTATTCGTATTCGCGGAGGTTCGTCACTCAATGCAAGCAATGACCCACTTATTGTTATCGATGGATTGCCAATGGATAATAATGGAATTAAAGGTGTTGCGAATCCATTAAGTACTATTAATCCAAATGATATTGAAAGTTTTACTGTATTAAAAGATGCATCAGCAACAGCCATTTATGGATCGAGAGCTTCGAATGGTGTAATTATTATAACCACTAAGAAAGGTGAAAAAGGTGCAAAACCTCGCATTTCGTATGATGGAAACACATCGATGAGTAATGTAAAAAGAACCATTGAAGTAATGAATGGCGATGAGTTTAGAAATTTAGTAAACACATTGTTTAGCGGGACTGGTCAAACCGACATAGATGCTCGCAAAGCATTAGGAACGGATAATACAGACTGGCAAAGCCTTATTTATCGAAATGCATTTAGCCAGGAACATAATGTTACAGTTTCTGGTGGATTAAAAAACACACCTTACCGTGCTGCAATTGGTTATAATAATCAGGATGGAATTCTTAAAACTTCCAACTTTGAACGTATAACCGGTTCGTTAAATGTTAGCCCATCACTATTTAAAGACCATTTAAAAATAAATTTGAATGCAAAAGGCATGTTGGTTAATAACCGTTTTGCTGATAATGGTGTAGTAGGTGGTGCTGCTCGTATGGATCCAACTCACCCAGCAACAAATTCAACCGACACTGTACATAACCGTTTTGGTGGATATTGGGAATGGTACGATACCAATGCAGATGGATCGTTTAAAAATGTAAACAACATGGCTACTCGAAATCCGTTAGCAATATTGAATCAGGTTGTTGACAAATCGAATGCAAAAAGTTTTATCGGAAGTGCAGATATAGATTACAAATTGCATTTTTTACCATCAGTAAGAGTACACTTGAATCTTGCTTTAGACATGTCTTCAGGCCGTCAAACACTTGACATACCTACTACTTCAGCTGGAAATTATCCTTACGGAAGAACAGGCTGGGATGAACAAAGTAAAACTAATAAAATGTTAAACTTCTATGGTCAATATAGCAAAGAATTTGGAAAAAACAATCTAGATGTAATGGCTGGCTACGAATGGCAACATTTTTATCGTCAGGGCGAAAGCGAATACAGAGGTTTAACACTGAGCGACACCAATAAAGATAATATAATTGATAACACAGATGACTATTACAACCATATTTATCCTGCTGCAACACGCTGGAAAACAGAATCATATTTAGTTTCATTTTTTGGACGCTTCAACTATTCTTTCGATAATAAATATTTACTTACCGGAACGCTTCGAAATGATGGAACTTCAAGATTTTCAAATAAAAATGGTAACCGTTGGGGATTATTTCCAGCTTTCGCTGCTGCATGGAAAATGCACGAAGAATCATTTATCAAAGAAATTGGTTCTATTTCAGAGTTAAAACTTAGTTTAGGCTATGGTGTGACTGGACAGCAAGATATCAACCAAGGTGATTATCCGTATATTCCTGTATATACTACAAGCATTAATGGTGCTTATTATCAATTTGGTAGTGATTATGTAACCACCGCGCGTCCCGATGCTTACAACTCAAAAATCAAATGGGAATCGACCACAACATACAACGCCAGAGTTGATGTTGGTTTCTTAAGCAATCGAATCACTTCATCTTTAGAATACTATCATCGTATTACAAACGATTTAATAAATGTAGTACAAGTACCAGCAGGAACAAACTTTAAAAATAAGGTAATTAGCAATGTAGGATCTTTACAAAATAACGGTATTGAGTTTAGTGTGAATGCAAAGCCAATCGCCAAAAAAGATATTACATTAGACTTAGGTTTTAATTTCACTTATAACAAAAATCAAATTACCAAATTAACCACTGGTTCAGGCAAAGATTATTATTTAACTTCTGGTGGAACCTTCCAAGGTGCAGTTCAGGTACATACAGTAGGTCAACCAGCAAATACTTTCTGGGTTTACGAACAAAAATATGATGCAAATGGTATGCCTATTGAAGCTGGTGCTCCAAATCCAGCTGGTGGACTATATGAAGCAACTGATGCTTTTGTAGATAGAGTAACAGTAGACGCTGATGGCACTATAAATGCGCCTGATGGTATAATAAATGACAAAGATAAATACTATAATCACAGTGCAAATCCCGATTTTATGTTAGGCTTTGCAGGTAAATTAATTTACAAAAAGTTTGATTTAGGATTCACATTGCGTTCAAATATTGGCAATTATGTATTTAATGGCGTTGCTGCTGGCAGTAATAATCTTGGAACAGCTGGCGTATTTTCATTAGGATTCTTATCTAATAAAAATAAATCAGCTTTAGAAACTAATTTCCAAGGAACTGCTACTAACACATTTATGTCTGATTACTACATTGAAAATGCTTCATTTATAAAATGTGACAATATAACTCTCGGTTATTCATTTGGGCGAGTATTTAACGTAATTTCAGGCGGACGTATATTTGCAACTGTTCAAAACCCATTTATAATTACTAAATACAAAGGATTAGATCCTGAAATTTTTGGGGGAATTGATCAAACAATTTATCCACGACCTTTAATGACAATTGTAGGAGTATCGCTTAACTTTTAAAATCAAACAAATATGAAAAAAAATAATTTTAAATACATTATATTATTGTTGGTAGGAGTTTTATCATTCACATCTTGTGTTGATGATTTGAATGTAACTCCAATTAACCCACAAGTAACACAAACATTTTTGCAAGATGATGTTTTTGCCAAAGTTTATGCTTCGTTTTCACATACCGGGCAGGAAGGACCAGCTGGAAAGGGTGATATTGAAGGATTGGATGAAGGGCGTTTCTCACTAGTGCGTTGTTTATGGAATTGCAATGAACTTTCGACTGACGAAGCACTATGTTCGTGGGGTGATGCGGAAGTTGTTGACCTCAACAAAAACTCATGGACTCCAAGCACACAAGCTTTTGACGGATTATATGCCCGATTGTATTTTGTCGTTACGATAAGCAATCACTTTTTAGAGCAAACAGAAGCTATGATGGATGACAAAACAGTAAAACAACGTGCTGAAGTTCGCTTTTTACGTGCGCTTGCCTACTATTATTTAATGGATAACTTTGGTAATGTCCCATTTATTGATAAAATCACTAACGTTGCTCCTCCGCAAATCAAACGTAAAGACTTATTTTATTGGTTAGAAAATGAATTAAAAGCTCTTGAACCTGACATGTATGAACCTAAAGCTGGTCCGTATTATCGCGTTGACAAAGCAGCCTGCTGGTTATTACTTTCTCGCATGTATCTTAACGGAGAAGTTTACACTAGCATACCAGCTTCGACTGGAGTTACGGCAGTTCAAGGACAAACTTTCTGGAACGAAGCTGCCACATATTCACACAAAGTAATTAATTCGGCGTATGTATTAAGTCCGGTATTTAAACATTTATTTATGGGAGATAATGCAGGAACAATTGATGGTTCGACTATAAACACAGCATCACAGGAAATATTATTTCCATTCCCTGCCGATGGCGTTAAAACAACCAGCTGGGGGGCATCATTATTCTTAATTGCATCAACACATACTTCGGGTATGGCTGAATGGGGTACTTCAGAAGGTTGGGGAGGAAACAGATTACGTCCAACAGTAACAAAAACCTTTTTCCCGGGATCAATTTTTGTTTCAAACAGAAAGGACTTAACGACTTCAGCATTATCTTCTACCAGAGATGACAGAGCAATGATTTATGGTGATGCTGACCGCACTTTAACAATTCCAAATATTGGTAAGTTTAAAGAAGGTTATTCCAGCAATAAGTTTAGTAATGTCAGAGCTGATGGTGGCACCATAATAACTTTTACAAGCAGAGGAACAGCTGCATCGGGAACAGCAACATACACAGGAGTAACAGGTACCACCTCAGGCACTGGTAAATCTGCAACATTTAATGTAGATCGATCAGGTGGTTCGTATACAGTTGCGCTTTCAAATAAAGGATTAAGCTACGCAGTAAATGATTCAATAATTATAACCGGAAGTTCTCTAGGCGGCTCAAATACAACCAATGACTTAATTATTAAAATCACATCAGTTGTTACAACTCACGACCCAAAATATGTTGATATGGACTATCCATTTATGCGCAAGGCAGAAGCTTACTTAATTTATGCAGAAGCAGTTATACGTGGAGGAGCTAAAGTGGAAGGATACGAAGCTTTAACTGCAATAAATGCACTACATACACGTTCGAAAGCTAGGGTACTTACAACACTTACACCAGCTGCTGGTACTACTCCTGAACAAATTGCTTTTCTTGCGACTTTTATTCCAGTAGAATTAAAAACTATTTTCGATGAAAGAGTAAAAGAGTTTTTTATGGAAGGTCATCGTAGAACCGACTTAATCAGATTCAATAAATTTGGTGGTGCAACTGGATATACCTGGGAATGGAAAGGTGGCGAACAAGCCGGTAAAGATTTTCCTGCAGCATACAATTTATTCCCATTACCTACAAATGATATGAATGCGAATCCAAATCTGGTACAAAACCCTGGGTATTAAAAAATAATTTAACTGAATAATGTGACTTAAAAACACATTATTCAGTTAAATAATGTGTTTTTCAAACGTTTGCATAGGTTTTAGTACTAATTTTTGAACAATATTGCAGCTATACTGTTTTCTATATTGTACTTTTGACACCAAGTACTTTCAATGACTATATTTTTTTTAATCTCTAAATAATAATTCTTTCAAAAATTAAAATGTTATGAAAAAAGTTTTTACTCTCATGATTGCTCTATTGAGCATTTTTGCAACTGCACAAGCTGCAGATGTAGTATTTAATGTGGTTGTACCACAAGATCCAACAAAACCAAACACACACGTAACAAATCAAGTGTGGATTGTAGGTAACTTTAATGGTTGGAATAATAACGATAAAAAAATGACTAAAGTTGATGACACTCATTACACCATTACTATGGATGATGCTACTTGGGGAAAAGACAACAATGTGCAAGTTACAACAGCAAATTTACAGTACAAATACTTAAGTGGTGGTGGAGATTGGGCTTATGTTGAAAAAAGAGACTCAGCAGGCGTTGAAAAAGAATTGTCAAACCGTTCTTATACTGCCGTTAAAAACGATACTGTGGCACGCTGGGCATTAACTTGGAAAGACATTGTACCAATACCAAAAACAGTGACTATTAGCGCACTTGTACCTGTAGAAGTTGTTCAACTTTACATTGTTGGTACATTTAATGGTTGGTCAATTCCTACCGACAGTACAAAAATGACTTTAGCTGAAACAACAATTGATGGAAAAATATTTAATGTAACATTTAAGTCGAGCGACGTAAATAAATTGAAATACAAATTCTGTGCTGGTCCTGCATGGGATTATGAGCAAACTGTAGGAGATATCGTTTATCCCGATGTAACTCAAAATACAGCACAACACTCAATTACAGCATTTAAGAAAATTTTCGACCCAACTAAAGTTGGAAATATTAACATTACTGCGACTGTACCTGCCGGAACACAACGAGCATGGATTATGGGTAGCCACCTTGGTTGGAGCTGGCCTAAGTTAGAAGAGGGTGTTAAAAATATTAATGGTACATTTACTTTTGTTGCAAAAAATGTAATGTCGATAGAATATCGTCTCTACAACTGGGATACTGCTTGGAGTCACCCTGAAGCAAAAGATGGCGAACCAACTGCAGAACGTCCAAACCGTATAGCTAATTTCCCTGCTGATGCAAATATTGCTATCACAGTTTCAGCTTGGAGAAACGAAGCTCCTAATGGATTGATTGGTTTAGATGCCAACAAATACAAAATATATACTACAAATAAATCAATTGTTGTAGAAGGTGTTACTTCAAAAGCCGAATTGTTTGATATTAGTGGACGTAGCATCGAAAGTAAAGTTATGAGTGGAACATTCCGTTCAGCTATGCTTAATGCAGGATTATACATTGTAAAAATTGACGGACAAACTCAAAAAGTTTCTGTTAAATAATTGATATTATTAAAAATCTCAAAGGCTGTTCGGAAAATTTCGGACAGCCTTTTTTCAAAATGTACAACAAAAAATGAATGCAATCGAAGTCGTTGGATTTTCTGCCTCACTCCTATCTGTATTAAATCAATTTCCGCAAGCCATTAAAGTGTTTACCACAAAAGACACTCAAAGCATTTCGCTTGTAATGTATTGTATTGTTGTGGTTTGTATTTCGTTGTGGTTAGTTTATGGCATTTTATTGAATGATGCGCCACTAATTTGGGCAAATGCACTTTCGCTACTTCCAATTACCTATATTTTTCTAATGAAACTGACCAATACAATTAAAGGGAAAGATAAGTTGGGGATTTAAAAAAGGTACGAAGAGTTTGAGGGTTGAAGGGTTTGAAGCTTGAAGAGTTTGAAAAATCAAAAAAAATGAGAAAAATTATTCTTGCATTTGTGCTGTGTTGTTTCATTTTATTTCAACTATCAGCTGCTACAAAATCATCCAACAAGTCATTTCGGGTGGCTACTTTTAATATCCGGCTACAAACATCAGCCGATACTGCATCCCGTGCGTGGGAAAAACGAAAGACAGATGTTGCTCGCATAATAAAAGAATACGATTTTGATATTTTTGGGGTACAAGAAATTGGAAATACTCAGCAAGAAACAGACTTAAAAGGCTTAATTCCAGGATACACCTACTATGGCAAAGGGCGCGACAATCAGCAAGGAACCATTGGCGAACAGATTGGTATTTTCTTCAAGACAAAACGATATGAACTTGTTGACAAAGGATCATTTTTTCTTTCGGGAACACCTGATACCCTAAGCAAAGGTTGGGATGCAGCATATCGTAGAATGTGTGTTTGGTCAAAACTTTACGATACAAAAACAAAAAAATCATTTTACATTTTTTGTACCCATTTTGATCACATTGGCGTAAAAGCTCGTGTGGAAAGTGCAAAACTAATTGTTTCTAAAATAGCTGAAATAGCTCTAAATTTTCCCTTGTTATTGTTGGGCGACTTAAATGCTACGCCAAATGAAACTGAAATGTATGCTACATTGTCATCTAACATGAATGATGTATGTAAAATTGCCCGTTTTAATAAATCTTTAGTTATAGGTACATTCAATGGTTATGATACGTCAAAAGTAGCAATGCCAACATTCAATAGAATAGATTATATTTTTTCTAAAAGAATTAAAGCACTCACCTACAATGTGCTTACCGACAAATACTCAAAGGGTAGCTACCCATCCGATCATTTTCCGGTAACCATTGAATGTAAGTTTCAATAATTCGGGGTGCAATTCAGGGTTGTTGTTATGATTTTTTTATCAGCTATTTATACTCTAAAATCGAAACGTTCGGTGCGGTTTGACTCGTAAATTTCTCGGTCGAAGGTAAAAAAACGGGCTGGCTTATGTGAAACACCTGTTTGAATTTCTTCTGTTGGATTCAGATAAGGCATTTTATTAACTTTGCGGCGGTAATTGCGCTTATCGTAGGTAGTATTAAAAATCGCCTCATAAATTTTTTTGCATCTGCGTGAGTGTAAACTTATCAGGTAGCAATTCAAATACCAAAGGCTCGTGCAATAAATCGTATCGTAGTTTTTTTAATGCTTCGTCAAAAATTTCGTTATGGTCAAACATTAAGTCTTCTACTTCATACACATTCATCCATTTAGCCACTTCTATCAATTGTTCATTTTTAATAGAATCGATATTGACTAACGAATAAAATCCAACAGTAATTACCCTTTCGTCGAGCAATCGAGGCTTTACCCATTCAAAATCCTGTGGTCGCTTATAAAGTCGATCGGGATTGCTAAATACCTGAAATTGTTTTACAAAAATACCTTCTAAACCAGTTTGTTCTATTAAAATACGCGCTGCTGTATCGTATATATTTTCATCCCTTCGCACATGATTTCCGGGTAATTTCCATTCTATATTAATTTTATTATTGATAGGCACAAATTCGTTACGAACCAATACGCTCAACGAATTTTCAGAATATCCAAAAATAACACAATCCACAGAGATACTTGGAAGTATCAAAAAATCTTCACTATCGGAGAAAGATGCTGCCATATTTTTTTGTACAAAGATACTATTTTTTCAGTCTAGTTAATAGCAATATACGCTGATTACAACTGAAAAAAGGTCATCTTAGTGTAAATTTAACACATCTGTTTAAACAATTATCAAAGTAATGCGTTATCTTTGCATGCAAAATAGTTATTGTTATTCTGACACTATATAATAATTTGTTTTCCTTAAAACTATCCGAAATGAAAAAAATTAAATTACTAAACTTAATATTAGTTTCAGTTTCTATAATATTTTATTCGTGCAACAACGACCAAAGCACTATTAACAAAAGAGTTGAGGCTTTACTCTCGAAAATGACATTGGAGGAAAAGGTAGGTCAAATGGCACAAATTACCCTTGATGCTATTGGCAATGGTGATAGCGTTTTTTCATCCAAAATACCCTTTGGGTTTGATTCAGTTCGTCTGAAAAAGGCAATTGTGACATACAAAATTGGCTCAGTATTAAATACCACCAATAATTATGCATTAACACCAGCAGAATGGAACAATATTGTTTCCACCATTCAATATTACAGCAGTCAGACGCGTCTAAAAATTCCAATTATTTATGGAATTGATGCTATACATGGCTCTTCGTATGCTGTAGGTGCTACCATGTTCCCGCAGCAAATTGCACTGGCAGCCACATTTAACCCTCAAAATGCGTATAATATGGCCAGTATTTGTGCTTACGAGACACGTGCCTGCGGAATTCCATGGAATTTCTCACCTGTACTCGATTTGGGTGCCGATCCTCGTTTTTCACGTCAATTCGAAGGTTTTGGTGAAGATCCGCTATTGGGAAAAATAATGGGCGAGCAAGTAATTAAAGGTTATGAAGGCATAACCGACAGTGTGTCACATCCAACAAAAGTGGCATCATGCTTAAAGCATTTCTTGGCTTATTCAGTTCCAAATTCGGGCAAAGACCGAACTCCGGCATATGTGCCTGAACATGTTATTCGCGAATATCACTTACCTCAGTTTAAGGTTGCAATAGATGCCGGAGCCGAATCAGTTATGATCAATTCCGGACTAATAAACGGAATTTCAGTTCACGCCAGCTATGAAATTATTACCAAGCTATTAAAAGAAGAACTTGGTTTTGAGGGAGTTGTTGTGACAGACTGGATGGATATAATAAACTTACAGAAACGTGATAAAATTGCTGCAAACAACAAAGAAGCAATAGAACTAGCCATTAACGCCGGTATCGACATGTCGATGGTACCTTATGATTATGTGCGTTTTTGTGATGACTTAGTGGAGTTGGTTAAAGATGGTGAAGTAAAAGAAAGTAGAATTGATGATGCTGTACGCCGCATTTTAAAAATGAAAATGAAACTTGGCTTATTTGAGAAACCAGTCACAATCAGTGCTGACTATCCTGATTTTGCATCGGCAAAACACGAAAAATTAGCATACAATGCAGCAGCCGATGCTATTACATTATTAAAAAACGCTGAAAATATTTTACCATTAAAAAAAGGGATGAGTATATTGGTAACAGGCCCCAACTCAAATAGCATGCGATCGCTCAATGGAGGATGGACTTATTCGTGGCAAGGCGATAAGGTAGAACGATTTGCAACAAAATACAATACAATTCTCGAAGCAATTCAACTTAAAAATGGAAGCGAACAGGTGAAATTTGTTCAGGGTGTAAGTTACATTGAAACAGGCAGGTATTTTGAAGAGCAAGAAACCAATTATGCCGAAGCAATAGCCGCAGCTCGAAAAGTCGATGTTGTTTTGCTTTGTTTAGGAGAAAATTCTTACACAGAAAAACCAGGCGACCTCAATGATTTGAATTTAAGCCCCTTACAAATAAAATTAGCAACGGATATAGCAAAAACAGGCAAACCTGTGATTTTAATTTTGAATGAAGGCAGACCTCGTTGTATTAATGCAATAGAACCATTGGTGAAAGCTGTAATCCAGACTTACTTACCCGGAAATTACTGTGGCGATGCTTTAGCCGACATACTTTTTGGCGATGTAAATCCGTCAGGAAAACTGCCCTACACCTACCCAGCCTATCCAAATTCAACTGTAAATTATTATCATAAATTCTCCGAAGAACAAAAACCTTCAGAAGGTGCATATAAGTACGAATCGGATTATAACCCACAATATGAATTTGGGCACGGACTAAGTTATACTACTTTTAAATATTCGGGTTTAAAAACTGATAAACAGCACTTTTCTGAAAACCAAACAGTAAGCATAAGCGTTAATATTACAAACACAGGAAAGGTAGATGGCAAAGAGGTAGTCATGCTTTTTAGTAGCGACAAAGTGGCTTCTATTTCGCCCGATGTAAAACGACTACGCAAATTTGAGAAAATTATACTAAAAAAAGGTGAAACAAAATCGGTGAATTTTACAATCTCTGCTTCTGATTTAGCATTTGTAAATCAATTTAATAAGACGGTAACCGAAGGTGGTGAATTTGAATTGAAAATTGCAAATTTATCAACAAAAATATATTTTGAAAACTAACCATTAATAAATAACACATGAGAATCACGGAAAAAAAATGTAAAACATCAAATTGGCAGCAGTTAGTTGTCCGATTTGTGAAACAGGTACTGCCACTCTTCTTTTTAGCAATCCCGTTGGCTTCGATTGCTCAAAAAACCACCGTTCAAGGTACGGTAGTCGACAGTAATAAAGAAGCAGTAATTGGTGCAAGTATATTGGTGAAAGGCACAAGCACCGGAACAATTACCGATTACGATGGAAATTTTAAGCTGGAAGCATCTGAAAAAGATGTATTGATATTCAGCTACATAGGTATGATACCACAAGAAATAGTTGTTGGAAGTCAAAAAACAATTCGTATAGTTTTGCAAGAATCAGCTAAATCGCTCGAAGAGGTAGTTGTAGTTGGTTATGGAAGTGCTAAACGGAAAGACTTAACTACCTCTGTTTCCAGTGTTTCGACAAAAGACATTTCCGAACGTCCGATTATTTCGGCTGCAGGTGCCATTCAAGGTAAAGCTGCTGGAGTTTCGGTAGTTCAGCCAAATGGTGAACCAGGAGCCGGATTCGTTGTTAGAGTTCGTGGAAACACTTCCATTTCGGCAAGTAACGACCCATTGTATGTGGTAGATGGCGTACCTATGAGTGAGGTTAACTTCTTATCGCCCAACGATATTGAAAGCATGCAAATTCTGAAAGATGCTTCTGCAACTGCCATTTACGGCTCACGCGCTGCCAATGGTGTGGTGCTAATCACAACCAAACAAGGTGTAAAAGGCGAAGCTAAAGTATCATTCTCAACTAAAGTAGGAATGACACAGGTTGTAAAACAACTTGAATCGCTCAATGTGGCGCAATACAAAGAATTGATGGATGAATTGGGTGCAGTTACGCTACCCGATGGTTTGACAGATAAAACTGACTGGTTCAAAGAAACTTTCAGAACAGGTCTTTCGCAAGAGTATCAATTATCAGTATCAAATTCGACCGATAAGTTAAATTACTATTTTTCGGGAGGATATACAAACGAAAAAGGGGTTATTCCAGTTGCCTATTACAAAAGATACAATGTAAGAGCTAATATAGAAAACCAAATTAAACCGTGGTTAAAGTTTTCGACAAACTTAGCTTACTCTGATTATTCAAACAATGGAATTATTTCAGGACAAGGCTCAAATCGTGCAGGAGTAATTCTATCGGTTATCAATACACCTACTTATGCGTCAATATGGGACGAAGCAAATCCAGGACAATTCTATAACAACTTTTATGGAACCAATGTAACTCATCCGGTAGAAAACATGTCGCGAACCGAGGACAATAAAAGTAACAGCAACAGGTTTGTAGGAAGTGGAATAGCTGATATTAACTTCACTAAAGACTTGAAATTGAAATCGTCGTTAAGTGTAGATCGCGTATATTATCATTCAACCAGTTTTCTAGACCCCCTTAAAACATCTTATGGTCGTAGCGTTTATGGCAATGGTTCCGACAACCGCTCTCTCAGCACGATTATGGTTTTGGATAATATAATGAGTTACGACAAAACATTTGGCAAAAACACATTAGGTGCTATAGCTGGAACTTCATACACTACATCATCATGGAATCAAAGCTACATAACAGGTTCACACTTCCGAAATGCTGATATTAAAACATTGAATGCAGCCAACAAAATTGAACAATGGAGTGGCACTTCGGCTTCCGAATGGGCTATTATGTCCTATTTAGGGAGATTTACTTACAATTACGATAGCAAATACTTACTTACTGTAAATTTCCGTGCTGATGGTTCTTCGAAACTAGCACCCAATCATAAGTGGGGTTATTTCCCTTCTGCATCAGGTGCTTGGCGTATTTCGTCCGAAGATTTTATGAAAGGGATTAACTGGATTGACGACCTGAAACTACGTGGAGGTTGGGGTAAAACTGGTAACCAATCAGGAATTGGCGATTATGCTTATCTTAAACAATATAATATACAGCGACTGCCCTGGTGGGAAACTAAAGGTGGAATTTACGAATATGCAAATGCAGTACCTGCTTTATCGGTAGCATCGATGAGTAATGTAGATTTAACATGGGAAACAACGTCTCAATCGAACTTAGGAATTGATTTTACGCTATTAAAAAACAAATTGAGTATTGCTCTTGATGCCTATTATAAATATACATCAAATTTATTGCTCAACGTACCATTACCTTCTACGTCGCAAGTTAGTAATTTAACTCGTAACGAAGGCGAAATGAGCAACCGTGGGTTAGAGCTTACCGTTAATTCGAAAAATATCAGTCGTAAAAATTTTAAATGGGATACCGATTTTAATATTTCATTTAATCGAAATAAACTGGAGAAACTGACATTGCAGCAAAAATATTATTTTGCTGAATCACCTACTGGCGAAAAAATTGTTTTAATGACACCTGGCCTTCCATTAGGAGCTTTTTATGGTTATATTTCAAAGGGAGTTGATCCAGAGACAGGTAAATTGATGTACGAAACAAAAAATGAGGATGGAGTGCCATCGTTAAGTGAACGTCAAGTAATTGGCGATCCAAATCCAGATTTCACTTATGGTATGACCAACAACCTAAGTTATAAAAACTTTAATTTGAATATATTTCTTCAGGGTTCGCAAGGCAACGACATTTACAATGCCTCACGCATGGAAACAGAAGGGATGTACGACGACAAAAACCAATCGACAGCTGTGCTCGACCGCTGGCAACGCCCTGGAATGGTAACTTATATGCCAGGAGCATCGGCCACAAAAGAGAATTTGAAAACTTCAACTCGATTTGTCGAAGATGGTAGTTATTTACGTATTAAAGCGTTAACATTATCGTATAATTTCGATAAAAAATGGCTTAAAGCACTCAAAATGAGTAAAATTCAGGCCTATGTTACTTCGCAAAATTTGCTTACGCTTACCAAATACAAAGGATTCGACCCAGAGGTTAATCAGTACGGAGGCTATGCCGCTGTGCAAGGTGTAGATTATGGCACATATCCACAATCAAAAAGCTATGTTTTCGGATTAAATATAGAATTTTAATTATCAATAATAAATTTATGAAAACATCAATAAAATTAGTAATATTAAGCTCGTTTGTGGCTTTTCTAACGGCTTGTGATCTCAACTTAGAGCCTGTTTCAAACTACACCGAATTGAATGTAGGTGGTAGCACTTCGACGGGCACAACCGTAAAATTTCTTACGCGCGACGAAATGAAAACGCAGTATGATAACATGTACAACATGTTGTCGGGCAGTAAAGTTGAAGCATATATACTCGATATGTTGGTATACGTAGATAGTCATGCCGACAATGCCTATCGTGGTGCAACCGACTTAGAATTAGCACAATTAGAACAACAGCGTCAGGATGGTGAAAATAAAAATATCAACCGTGATTGGGACCAATATTTTGCCATGATTGCTGCTGCAAATAGTGTAATTGTGAATATTGATTCCGTACCCGACATTTCGCTATCAAGTGCAGATAGAAAGAAGTGGAAAGCCGAAGCTTTGATACTTCGCTCGTTAGTTTATTTTGATATTGTTCGGTTATGGGGCGATGTTCCATTGGTATTAACAGAACCACCAGCAATTACTTCAGCCAATATTGTGGAAGTATATCCATTGTATTATCCCAAACGTGATTCAATTGCAGTTGTATATCGTCAGATAGTTAAGGATTTGAACACCGCTCTTGAACCTGGAGGAGCGCCTGCAATAAACCCTGCAAATAAGTTTGTGCTTTCGCGTACACTTGCCAACGGATTATTAGCAAAAATTTATGCCGAAAAACAAATACGCGATTACGATAAAGTAATTCAATATTGTACAGAGGTGGAAAAAGATGTAACTTTAGTTACAAAATATGGCGACTTGTTTGATATGAATTCGACCAATACAGATTTGAAAAACAGAAATACTTCCGAATCAATTTTCGAAATTACATTTGCAGGTGGTGGCCTCTGGATAACTTGGATGTGTGGTATCGACTTAGCAACTCCAAGCAGTAAATACGACTGGAAAAAGTGGTTTACACCTTCGCGCGATTTGGTAAATACATTTGATGCTCAAAAAGATACTGAGCGCAAAAATCAAACTATTGTTCGTGCAGCCGTTGAATGGAGCTTGCATTATCCTGCTAAAGATTATCCATTTATGTACAAATATCGCTCAAAATACCATAGTTTTATAAAAATGCGTTTAGCAGATATTTTATTGCTAAAAGCAGAAGCTTTGGTGGGTCAAAACAAATTAGCAGAAGCTGCAACAATAGTAAACACTGTTCGCACAAGAGCAAAATTAGCTAACTTGACAACCGACATTACCTCATCGAAAGATAAAATGGTTGATGCAGTGTTGAACGAGCGCCGTTTGGAACTTGCATTTGAAGGACATCGTTGGTTCGACCTTGTTCGTAGTGGTAAGATATTCAGCGTAATGAATACCTTAAATAGTCGTGACCCCGGTCGTTTGCCAATGAATGAAGTTACGGAAGATAAAACAGTTTTGCCAATTCCGCAACCGCAGATTGACAAAAACCCTTCTATGGTTCAAAATCCGGGCTATTAATTGAATTAAGAATTAATATTTAAAAATTAATACGTTAATAATATGAATATCATACATAAATATTTAGCAATAACAAGCATACTTATTGGAGTATTTTCGTGTACCAACGAAGATATTGTAGTGCGGTATGCAGCATCAACTCCCAAAATAGACACGGCTCTTGTCAACGAAACGACCATTACCTATGGCGATTCAATTCACTTAAAAGTAGCAGTATCGGACATGGTGGCACCACTGTCGACTCTTAAAATTAGAGTTGTGGTAAACAACGAAATAGTAGCCTCTGAAACAGTGAGAACCAAGGGGAATAAATCAAGTATAAACAAAGCATTTTGGGTGCCTTTTGTAGCTAATCGACCACATAATGCGGCTGTAAAAATTTATCTTACTTCGACCAATGTATCGGGTATCGAAAAAGATTCCATTTTAAACGCAACCACTGCCAAAAGGCCAGTAATTAATGAATTATACCTTGTACCCGATTTTGGTCAAGGAGCTACAAGTAAGTTAACTTTAGTAAATGCCGATAGTTTAATATACAAAGCAACCGGATTGCTATTAAGTACCTCCTTCAGCTATAAAATTGCTACAAAAATTAATGGCTTCAAACGAATCGATTGGACAGGATTAGTTTTTGGAAAAGTTGGTGATGGTATTGGTTTGGTGAATCAAACGGGAGAATCAATCACATCAACCGATGGTTCATTGGTGGGTATATCTATTTTCACATTCGACGCCCTACAGTTTAAAACTAAGGTAGGCGGCAAATTGCTCGAACCAGTAAAAACCTTGGATATAAATACCGATTTGCTTGCAAGCCCAACAACCCTAAATAACAGCACAAATTTTAGAGGTGGAAATGTCTATTTTGGTGAAAATGTTGAAGTTACATTTACAGGAATAAGTGGAAACTTAGCCAATCAAATCTCACCCGATTATTTTCAAGTTACTGGCGTAAACACAGCTAAGTTTTTAGGAAAAACAGGTTTATACAAAGCCTATTACCTTACAACAGCTAATTTCCTTTATATTGAGCCACTTCCAGAAACGCTTTACCCAGATGTATTGTGGGTTTGCGGCTCAAATTATGGCAGGCCATCGTTGCCTTACGCTACCACTTCGAGTTGGAACTGGAATAGTCCGCTCGATTATTATCCATGCCGACTTACAGCTCCGGGAGTCTATCAAGTAACCATGTATTGTAAAAACGAACCAAGTACGGATACCAATATTTACGGTAAACTCGATTTCAAATTCTTCCATAAACGTGGCTGGTGGGATGGACATGAAACATGGGTTGATGATTACACTGTTCAGGCACCATTCCTTGGACCAAAAGTAGTTGGAGGTAATGTAAAAGTAATGTCGGCAACAGTTCTTGAAGGTGTCTATAAATTTACGTTAGATACAAATGCAAAAACTTTAAAATACGAAAAGCTAAATTAATCCGTTTAAATAATTGCTAGAGGGGGAAGTTTATTCTTCCCCTTTATTGCTTTAAAAAATTATTGCTCAATAAATTCATTTTTATGCTTAAGAACAAATTTTCCATTTTGGCGCTTTCTACGTTGCTTCTTTCATTCAATTCGTGCAAAGCCGAAGTTGTAATACCACCTGTAGAGCCTCCTAAAAAGGCAGATGTAGAAATGAATGTTACTACTGCCAATAAATCGATGTTATTTACAAGCATTCCGCTTAACTTTAACACGAAGCCCAACATGGCAATCGAATCAACAATTTATATGAATCCGTCTGAAAAATTTCAGACAATAGATGGATTTGGGGCAGCAATAACCGGTTCAAGCTGTTATAATCTGCTAAAGATGACACAGGCAAACCGAACAAAATTATTAAAAGAAACTTTCGACCCTGCCACTGGCATGGGTTATAGTTATATACGCATTTCCATTGGTTGTTCCGATTTTTCGATGGACGAATATACATGCTGCGACCAGCCTGGGATTGAAAACTTTGCCATTCACGAACTAGATCGTCGTGATCTATTTCCAATTCTAAAAGAAATATTGGCTATTAATCCATCTCTCAAAATATTAGCTTCACCTTGGACTAGTCCACGATGGATGAAAGTAAATAACCTGACTGAGTTAAAACCTTACAATTCATGGACTAGTGGTCAATTGAACCCAGCTTATTATCAGGATTATGCAACTTATTTCGTGAAATTCATTCAAGATATGGCCTCCGAAGGCTTTGTTATGAATGCTATAACTATTCAGAACGAACCCTTGAATCGCGGAAATTCGGCTTCACTTTATATGAGTTGGCAGGAGCAAGCAGCATTTATTAAAAATGCACTTGGGCCAAAATTTGCAGCAGCGGGTATCACTACAAAAATATGGGCATTTGATCACAATTACGACTATGACCGAATTGCCGATCAGGCAAGTTATCCTGTAAAAATGTATGCCGACCCAGAAGTAGCTAAATATATTGACGGAGCAGCATACCACGCTTATGGAGGCGACAAAAGTGAATTATTGAATGTTCACAATGCATTTCCGAATAAAAATCTGTATTTCACTGAAATGTCTATTGGCACATGGAATTATAGTTTTGATGGCGACTTAATGTGGAGTATGCGCGAAATAGGAATTGGCACACTTAATAATTATGGAAAAGCCGTTATGGTTTGGAATTTTATGCTCGACGAAAAAGGTGCACCAAATCGTCCCGGAGGTTGTACAACCTGTTATGGTGCAGTTGATATTAATACAAAAGACTACGCCACACTCGACCGAAAATCTCATTTTTACATGATTGGTCATTTATCCAAAGCCATCTCGCCTAATGCAACTCGCATTGGCACTACAGGCTTTAAGGCATCCGGATTATATTACACTGCCGTAGAAAATACAGATGGAACGTATGGTTTGGTATTGCAAAACGATACACAAACTGCTATTAAAGTTACTATCGACGACAATAAGCACTCTTTTGTATACAATATCCCTGCTAAAAGTTTAGTTTCGGCACGCTGGAAGAAGTAACTTTTTAAAAATTTGGAATAAATATTATGAGAAACAAATATTTACTTGTTATTCTGATTGCTTTATTTTCAATATCATCAGTAAATTCTGCCACTAAAAACGCTACTATACCTACATTTGCAGCAGGTGCCGATGTAGGTTGGCTAACACAAATGGAAGCGGCGGGCAAAAAGTTTTACACTGCAGATGGTACACCAATGGAATGTATGGCGTTACTTAAATCGTTGGGAATGAATTCTATTCGCTTGCGGGTATGGGTTAACCCTACCGACAGTTGGTGCAATGCTGCCGACCTATTAGTAAAAGCTAAACGAGCAAATGATTTAGGAATGCGCATAATGGTCGATTTTCATTACAGCGATTGGTGGGCTGACCCCGGAAAACAAAATAAACCGGCAGCATGGACAACACTTAGTCTTACTGATTTAAAAACCGCTGTGAGTAACCATACCCGTGAGGTTCTGAATTTACTTAAGAATAACAGTATTACTCCAGAATGGGTACAAGTTGGCAACGAAACCGGCAATGGTATGCTCTGGGAAACAGGAAAAGCTTCCGTTTCGATGGCAAATTATGCTGCGCTGAATAATGCCGGATACGATGCTGTAAAAGAAGTTTTTCCCACTGCAAAAGTTATTGTTCACCTGCATAATGGCTACGATAATGGATTATTTCGCTGGATTTTTGATGGTTTAAAAAATAACGGAGGAAAGTGGGATGTAATTGGTATGTCGCTCTACCCGAATTGGTACAAAACAGCTAACGACTGGCAAAATGCAAATAAAGACTGTCTGACAAACATGAACGACATGGTTGCTCGTTACAGTAAAGAGGTAATGGTGGTAGAATGCGGAATGAGTTGGGATAATGCGGCGACTTCTAAACTATTTTTGACAGATATCATAGCCAAAACAAAATTGGTGACAGGCGGAAAGGGCACCGGAGTTTTTTATTGGGAACCACAATGCTATGGAAACTGGCAGGGCTACTCGCTTGGAGCATTCGACAACAGTGGCAAACCAACCGTAGCTATGGATGCTTTTAAAAATGTAACAAACTTACAAACAAATACTTATAGCAAATTAGAATATAAAATTGACACCCTAACAAAAACAGTAATTTTTAACAAACAACTAAAAAGTATCGAGATTTATGATGTTAAAGGGGCATTGATTAAAATAATCCAAAACAACAATTCTATTGCTTTAAATCAACTTTGTAAGGGAATTAATATTTTAAATATCATTGATTTTGAACAAAACAGGCTCAATACAATAAAGATTACTAACAACTAATTCTGTTCAATCGGAAATGAAAAACTTTATACTCAGCTTACTGTTTTTTTCAAATATAATTTTTAGTTATTCGCAGGGATTTACAAAAGTTGTTTCTGGTAAAATTGTACGAATTGAGCAATTAAAATCTAAATTTGTTAGTTCCAGAAATGTTGATATTTGGTTACCTGAAAATTATTCGAAAATATGCCGGTATCCGGTCATTTACATGCATGATGGCCAGATGCTTTTCGACAGTACTCTAACCTGGAACCATAAAGAATGGAAAGTTGACGAAACGTTTAGTAGGTTAATTAAAAGCAATGTAATTAAATCCTGTATTGTTGTAGGTATCTGGAATAATGGATCAGATCGTATTTCGGAATACTTACCAAATAAGATTTTCAACAACATCGATATTTCAACCCGTAATAAGTTTTCGGAAAAATACTGTAAAGGAAAAGGTGCACAAGGCGACAATTATCTGAAGTTTATTATAGAAGAACTAAAGCCTTATATAGATTCTTGTTTTTCAACACTACCACAGCAGAAAAACACATATCTGATGGGTTCGAGTATGGGTGGTCTAATTTCAATGTATGGATTAGCTGAGTACCCGAACGTTTTTGGTGGAGCTGCTTGCCTATCAACAGCTTGGCTTAGTATGATTGAACCAAAATCAAATTTTCCACTTGCAATTTTCAATTACATAAATCACTACCTACCAGCCCCAAAAACACATAAAATATACATGGACTATGGAACCGGAGAAAGTGACAAAGAGTATATTACAACGCAAAATTTTATAGATATAATTTGTAAAAATAAAGGCTACGACTCCACCAATTACTCACTTCAAGTATTTGAAAATGAAAAACATGACGAAGTAGCATGGAGCAAACGATTATATATTCCAACACAATTTTTACTTGCAAAACCAACTTTTCAAAAACCTGTTTCAGGCAAAATTGAATTAATTGAAAATTTTGCTTCAAAATATGTTTCAGTACGAAATATCGAAGTTTGGCTTCCAAAAGGATACAATGATAAAGAAAAATACAGTGTACTCTATATGCACGATGGACAAATGCTGTTCGATGCTTCGACAACCTGGAATAAACAGGCATGGGATGTGGACGATGTGGCAACTGCACTTATGAATGGAAATAAAATTCAAAAATTTATAGTTGTTGGCATCTGGAACGATAGTAAAAAACGTCATTCCGACTATTTTCCACAAAAACCTTTCGAAACTCTTTCACCTGACCAAAAAAATTTAATTATACAAAAACTGATTGAAAGTGGGAGAATTGAACGGCTGCTACAACCTCAATCCGACAATTATCTTCGGTTTTTGGTACAGGAATTGAAGCCATTTATTGATAAAAACTACTCGGTTTACACCGATCGCAAACACACTTTTGTTGCCGGTAGCAGTATGGGCGGACTTATATCGATGTATGCCATTTGCGAATATCCAACGGTTTTTGGAGGTGCGGCTTGCATTTCGACACACTGGCCGGGAATTTTCACAACAGAAAATAATCCTATCCCGGAAGCATTTAACAGCTATTTAAAAGCTCATTTACCGAGACTTAAAAACAGCAAACTTTATTTTGATTATGGCGATAAAACATTAGATGCCATGTATCCTCCACTGCAAAAAGTAATTGACATAACTTTGCAGCATGCAAATCCTAAGAACAAATACAACTGGCAAACACAGTTTTTCCCAGGCAAAGACCATAGCGAAAATGCCTGGAAAGAACGGTTAAATATTCCGTTGGAGTTTTTATTAGGCAAATAAAAATTGTTTAAGCTATTTATAAGAATAGTCTAAAATATTGTTTGAAAACTATCATCCTGTTTTCACAACTTGCATTATCGTTACAGGATTAAAATAATATTTATCAATATATATTGCGCATAATATAATATTTGTATATATTTGCACTGTGATTCAAAATTAATTATTAATAGAAATTTACTATATGTTTTTGTACTTTTGATGCATATCACCTTCCCAAACGAATTAAAACGACCTGTTTTAGTTAAATAAAATTAATTTCAATAGATTTAATCTATATATTTATTATTAATATCGATATAAACAATATCTTTGTATCGGTAATCGGACGTTTCTATATCACTGTCGATATTAAATGAAGCCGAGATAACAATTTTTTATATGATTAACTTATCGTTGGTACAACGACCAAATCCAAAAGATTTGGAAGCAACACGTAAATTTTACGTGAGTACAAAGAGTGCGGGTGAGATTACCCTCGACCAAATGTCGGAATTAATCTCAGAGAAATGTACATTGACCGAAACGGATGTTTTGGCTGTGTTAAGTGCGTTGACAAAAGAAATGTCGACGCATTTAATGGATGGCAAAATAATCCGTTTTGGTAACTTTGGCTCGTTCCAACTGTCGCTTAGCAGCGCCGGTGTAGAAACAGCAGCCGAAGCCAGTCGTACACAAGTGAAGGGAGCCCGCGTGCGTTTTCGCCCTGGTGCTCGCATACAAGCAGGTTTGAAACAGCTGAAATACAGCTTAACAACTTAATGTATGCTAGGGTAAGCCGATAACCTAATGGAAATAATCGGGATTAGTTTTTTAGGTAACGCCTGTAAGTTGTTTAGTTAGCAGATACAGGTGTTATTTTTTTGCCCTACCCCACCAAAAAAGACCTGACTTTTTCGAAAAAAGACTTGAATTTTTCCACAAAAAGACTTGACTTTTTCTGAAAAAGACCTGAAGTTTCAGAAAACAACAAAATTAATCTCTGAAATGAGAGAAATTTCCGATAAATAATCCCATTATTTATAAATATTAAACTCGCTTTTGTAGCTTTTGAAGCAAAAAATTTACGTATATTTGCGCTTTAAATAACAAAAAAAATAAAAAATTATCCCGACAAGGAGGCATTTCTCCTTGCAATATGACAAAAAACGTACAGACGCGTTGCTTCGCGTCTCTTTTAAAAATATTAATTAAATAGCATTCTGCTATTGTTCGCGCACCAGAAACCTAGGAAATTTCTTTAATGCGAACACAGAAATGGAGTAATAAGCAAGATGCTCGCGCCTAATGGCGTGGGCTTCTGACTTATCATTTCTGTGTGGGTTTCCTACGACCTCTGGTGCGGATAAGAATTAGTTCACGCTTTTTTTTATGCGTTGACTCTAAGATCTTATCTGACCAATGGCAGCCGCCCGGCAAGCCAAATGAAAAACTATCCAAATTCAAATTTTGAAAAACAAATCCGTGAGGGTTTCACTGCAAGTGAAATCCATATTTGCATTGGTGTAAATGGCTTACTTCAAATTACTAAACCTTAAAAATTAAAACCTATGGCACGAATTTACGATAATATTGATTTAAAGTTTACAAAAGGGTTACATGATATAATTAAAAATCATGGAGTGAAACGCCTTGATTTTTGTGTGGGATATTTTAACCTGAGAGGTTGGAATTTGGTGGTTGATGAGGTTGATAATATTGAAGGTGATGAAATTTACGAAGGAGATGAAAAAACACATCGTGTATGCCGCTTGCTAATAGGTATGCACCGACCGCCCGAAGATATCATCCGCAGTTTGTATTCCAATCTGAAAAATAATCTGACCGATAGCGAAGATGTAAAGCGTTATAAACGACAAATAGCAGCTGAATTTCGCAAACAGTTAACCGTAGGAATTCCGTCGAAAGCCGATGAAACAACTTTACGTAAACTTTCCACTCAGCTAAAAAATGGAAAAGTAGTGGTTAAACTTTATTTAAAAGAGCCATTACATGCAAAATTGTATCTTGCCCATCGCCCTGCCGACAATTTCAGTTCTATTCAGGCTATTATGGGTAGTAGTAACCTTACATATAGTGGGTTAACCGGGCAAGGAGAGTTAAATGCTGAGTTTGGCGATAGTGATAGTGCCGAAAAGCTGGCGAATTGGTTTAACGACCGTTGGGAAGATAGACTATGTATAGATATTTCAGCCGAATTGATTGATATTATTGATGACAGTTGGGCAAGTGAAAAATCAATTCCACCTTATTATATCTACCTGAAAACGGCTTATCATTTAAGTCAGGAAGCACGAAACGGAATTAGTGAATACAACCTACCTGTTGAGTTCCAAAATGAACTTTTTGAATTTCAGTCCACAGCTGTAAAATTAGCCGCACGACATTTGGAGCGAAGAGGCGGTGCAATGATTGGCGATGTGGTTGGTTTAGGTAAAACCATTACAGCCTGTGCAGTGGCAAAAGTGTACGAAATGCGCAATGCATGTAGTACATTAATTATTTGCCCTGCCAATCTGCAAGCAATGTGGAAAAAGTATGTGGTAAAATATGACTTAAAGGCTGATATTGTTTCATTGTCGAAACGATTGGACTTTGAAACAATGAAGTATTACCGACTGGTAATAGTGGACGAAAGTCATAATCTTAGAAATAACGAAGGCAGTCGTTACCGAAATATTCGCGATTTGATTAATTATCATGGCAGTAAAGTATTATTGCTCACGGCAACACCATACAATAAAGATTACAGCGATTTAAGCAATCAATTAAAGCTTTTTATACGCGAAGATGCTGATTTAGGCATTCAGCCCGAAGCCTATATTCGTTCGTTAGGTGGCGGACGCGAATTTCAGAAACGACATGCCGAAGATTATATCCGTAGCATAAAAGCATTTGAACGAAGCGATGAACCTGATGATTGGCGCGAATTGATGCGTTTGTTTTTGGTAAGACGTACACGCACGTTTATCAAAGATAATTATGCTCCAACAGATGACTTTAATGGTAGAAAATATCTTCTTTTCAGCGATGGAACACGTTCGTATTTTCCTGAACGCTTGCCACGAGCTAAAAAGTTCCCTACCATTGACAATGACCAATTCAACCGCCTTTATTCGCAAGAAATGGTGGATTTAATGGCAACCTTAAAACTGCCCCGCTATGGATTGAGCAAACATATCGACACTGAAAAAAGCAGTGAAGCAAACGAGACTGAATTACAGGTATTGGAAAATCTTTCGCGTGCCGGAGTACGTATGATGGGATTTTGCCGCACTAACTTTTATAAACGATTGGATAGCAGTGGCGTATCTTTCCTAATATCACTCTACCGTCATATTCTCCGAAATTCACTTTATTTATACGCCATTGATAATAAACTACCACTGCCAATTGGCGACGAGGGAAATTTACCCGATGGATATTCGGAAGATGAAGATTTAGAAGGAACATTGTTCGAGAAAGCAAAGGAAACCAGAGAAGAAAATGAATTTGATGAGCATATCAGTTTCCATACAAACCTCGACGATTATATTGAAAGAGCCAAAGAATATTATCAAACTATTAGCGGAAATACAAGCCGGATTAGTTGGATTGATAGTAGGTATTTTAAACGTTCGTTGAAACTTGCGTTGAAAAAAGACTGCGATACATTGATAAAAATGATTGAGTTGTGTGGTGCCTGGAATCCGGCAACTGACCAAAAACTCAATGCCTTGGCCGATATGATTACGAAAGAACACAAACACGAAAAGATGATTGTGTTTACTCAGTTCTCTGATACCGCTCATTATGTATTTAAACAACTAAAGAAACGAGGCATTGAGCAGATTGCCTGCGTTACTGGCGATAGTGAAAACCCTACTCACGTAGTGGAACGATTTTCACCTATTAGTAATAATGTTAATACCGAGATTCCTGAAAAAAATCAATACCGTGTGCTAATTGCTACCGATGTGCTGAGTGAAGGTCAGAACCTACAGGATGCACATATTATAGTGAATTTCGATTTGCCTTGGGCTATTATTCGCTTGATACAACGGGCAGGGCGTGTTGATCGTATCGGACAAAGTGCCGAAGTGATTTATTGCTATTCATTTTTTCCTGCTGAAGGTATTGAACAAATTATTAATCTGCGTCGCCGATTAAATGACCGTATAAACGAAAGCGCCAATATAGTAGGTGGCGATGAAATCTTTTTCGAAGGTAATGAGCAAAACCTAATTGATATGTATAATGAGAAAGGTGGCTCTATCGACGAAGAAGATGATGGTGAAGTAGATTTGGCATCGCAGGCATATTTTATTTGGGATTCTGCAATAAAAGCTAACCCATTGCTGAAAAACATAATCCCCAATTTGAGTAACGTGGTTTATTCCACAAAAAAGAATACAGATAGTTCGCTGAAAGAAGGGGTTATAACCTACGCCAAAACCCACGATGGCAATGATATGCTTACTTGGATGAACGGTCAAAAAGAAGTGATAACACAATCGCAGCATACTATTTTGAATATTCTTTCCTGCTCTATTGACGAGCCAGCACTGGAACCATTGGAAAATCATCATGAGTTGGTCGAAAAATCGGTTTCGCTTATTCAACAACAGGATGTACGAACCAGTGGAATTTTGGGTAGTCGTTTAAGTCAAAAATACCGTGTTTTCACTTTGCTCGATGGTTATTGTAAAAGTAATGAGAATACACTGTTTGTTACTGATGAACTTAAAATGGCAGTGGATGACATTTACAATTATCCTTTGATGGAAAATGCTAAATACATATTGGGACAATACCTGAGGCGAGGTGCGCAAGTTATGGAAATAGCCGAATTGGTGGTGGAGCTTCGCAAAAGCGATAAACTATGCATAGTGAACGATGAAGAAAACAAACATAAAGACCCACAGATTATCTGTTCGATGGGTTTGAAGAATAATGTGCCAATATGATAATGTGCTAATTTGAAAATATGGTGATGTGCCAATTGTAATATAACCCAATAATACGCTCTGTTCCCCCTTCAGGGGGTTAGGGGGCTTAAATTATATATAAAATGAATCGAAGTACTTTTAATCAATATCTTACATTTGCTCAGTTTGCCGAATTTTTTAACGAATTAGGCTGGGACCGTGCCGGAAGTCAATTAGATTCTGCTATCACTGTTGACGAAACAGATTATGAATTTAAAGCCGTTTCTCAGAAAAGAGGATTTATTATTTATGTGGCCGAAGTGGATGCAATTCCACAAAATGCGCAATGCCGAAAGATTGATATTAAGTTACGACGATACTCCAACGATTATATTCTGATTTTCACAAAGCCGGGCAGTGAACACCATTTATGGATTACTCCGGTCAAAACTGTCGAAAAACGCGATTTAGTTACCATAGAATATCAAAATCCTGCGCAAGCCGAATTCCTGTTTGGCAAGCTGAATGATATTAGTTTTGAAATTGCCGAAGAAGTAACCATTGTAGATGTAACCACTCGTATACACAAAGCATTTGAAGTTAATGCCGGCAAAATAACCAAAGACTTTTATGCCGGATTTAAACAGCAACATAAATCGTTTGCCAACTTTATTCAGGGCATTGATGTGGAGGGCGATAAGCAATGGTATGCTTCGGTTATGCTTAACCGTTTGATGTTTTGTTATTTTATTCAGAAAAAAAGATTTTTGAATTTCGACGAACATTATCTGCGCAACAAACTCAAATGGTCGCAGGAACAACAGGGTGAAAATCAGTTCTTTTCCAGTTTCTACAAAGGTTTTTTGTTGATGTTGTTCCGGGGTGGATTAAATACACCCACGCACAATAACGATTTTGAAAAAGTATATGGGCGCATTCCGTACCTGAATGGAGGTATGTTCGACGAACATCAGTTGGAAAAACAATACGAAAATATTGATATTGCCGACGATGCATTTGTAACACTTTTCGATTTCTTTGATAAATGGCGTTGGCATTTGGATACACGCATTACAGCAACTGGCAAAGACATAAATCCCGATGTGTTGGGTTATATTTTTGAGCAATATATCAACGACCGTGCTCAGATGGGAGCTTACTATACCAAAGAAGATATAACCGAGTATATTGGCAAAAACTGTATTATTCCGTTCCTTATGGATGAAGTGGCAAAAACTTCGTCGGGAAAACATTTTACGCCTAACGGCTATGTTTGGCAAACCGTAAAAAACAGTGGTAACCATTACATTTACAATGCCGTAAAAAAAGGAATTGATGTGCCATTGCCCGAATTTATTGAAAAAGGCATTGACACCACGCAACCCAATTTATTAGAACGCCGCTCCCACTGGAACGAACCGGCTTACGAGCAACATGCTTTGCCTACCGAAATATGGCGCGAAACAGTAGAACGCCGCCAACGTTGTAATGATTTGATAAACAAGATTTCGAACGGAGAAATTAAGCTTATCAACGATTTTATAACCTATAATCTCGACATTCGTAGCTTTGTGCAGGACTTGCTTGATAAAACCTCCGACCATTTATTTATACTTCATTTCTATCGTGCGCTGCAACGCATAACCATACTCGACCCAACCTGCGGCTCGGGAGCTTTCCTTTTTGCGGCACTCAATATACTGGAACCACTCTACGAGATTTGTATAGCCCGTATGGAAGAGTTTAACCGCGAAAATCCGAACTTGTTTAAGGACGAATTAGCCGAAATTACCAACAAATACCGGAGCAATATACAGCATTTTATTTACAAAAGCATTATTCTGCGTAACCTGTATGGCGTAGATATTATGGTGGAAGCCACCGAAATAGCCAAACTGCGCCTGTTCCTGAAAATGGTAGCCGTGGTAGATGTAAACCGCCGTGCTGATAATTTAGGACTTGACCCATTGCCCGATATTGACTTTAATATACGCTGTGGAAATACATTGGTGGGTTATGCTACTGAGAAAGAGCTCAATAAGGACTTATCACATGCAAAAGACATTTATGAGCAACTTGCTAATAATGAGCTTAAAGATGAGATAGAGGAAAATATGGAAAAAGTAGCGATGGCTTACGAGGTGTTTAAGAAAATTCAACTCGAACAGCATATTGATATGGATGAGTTTAAGAAGGCTAAATCTGTTTTAAATTCAAAATTGAAGGAACTTAACAACACGCTAAACAAAAGACTCCATACTGCCACTACTACATTGCCTTATGATAAATGGCTCACTTCACACCAACCGTTCCATTGGTTAGCCGAATTCTACCAAATAATAAAAGGAAATCGAGGTTTTGATGTAATTATTGGAAATCCACCGTATGTGGAATATGGAACAAAATTAAAGTCAGTTTATACATTAAGGGATTATGATACTTTGGAATGTGGTAATTTACATGCATATATAGCAGAAAGAGGTCTAAAAATAATTTCAATTAATGGGTATTTAGGTCTGATAATCCCCTTGCCATCAATCTCTACTTCTAGAATGGTTGATTTACAAAAAATCATTAAGCCTAAAGATAATAATGACCGTTCAGTTTGGATATCTGCTTTTGATGAAAGACCAAGTAGTTTATTTGATGGAGTTGACCAACGTTTAATAATTGAGATATTAAGTGCAAAAGTAGAAATCCCGTTATTGTCTACAACTGGCATTAATCGATGGAGTTCAGCGACCAGATTTAATTTATTCTTTAATTTAAATTATGCAGTTCAAGAAAATAATAATTTAAAATATGAGTCCCATCCGAAAAGTCCATTTTTCAAAAAGTTGAAAAATGCATAATTTCGGAATTTTTATTCGTTATTATTTTGATTGCGTATGTATATACATTAATTTGCATA
>Ga0247837_1002296_pt1 | contig 36634 bp, 30 predicted proteins | sample LaCtaG_2_FD_187115 | JGI IMG/M metagenome (GOLD analysis project Ga0247837, IMG submission 187115) | Freshwater microbial communities from meromictic Lake La Cruz, Castile-La Mancha, Spain - LaCruzMarch2015_14.5m | ecosystem: Environmental > Aquatic > Freshwater > Lake | place: Spain: Castile-La...
GCGGAGCAGTATGGAATGCTCTTTAGTGAGACTTCGGCAACTCGGGGAATGCAGGTCAGGGAGACGTTTGAGCGGCTGTTGAATGAGATAAGCAAGCGGAGGAGCACGGAAGCCAGTATATCGAAGAGCTTTGGGGAGGGAAATAGACTGCAGATGATGGAAAATCACAAGGCTTCTTGCTGCGCGTAGGTAATTCTTAGGACAAAAATCAGTAATAAGCTGGAAACCGCGATTTCTCGGAGATTCGTTGGAAACAAGTGTAATTAAGCTAGAGGAGTCTGAATTTCAATGGCGTAGTTGAGTGTGTGGCGAGCTTCCTCCGCCTTCCCAGCCTCCGCAGACAGCGTCAGCAGGAGAATTGCCAGGCCTGTGGCTAGCCAAGGCTGCAGCAAGCGCGTCAATTTGCTTTCCCTGTAGGGAACTACGCCCTTCCCAGCGCGTATTTTCATCCCCAGTACTTTGCGTAGGCAGTAAAAGCCCACGTTCAGTGACTTTGACCCTGCTAAAGTCTCCACTTTGGCCTCAAATCCTGCCAATTCCACTATGGTCAGTCTTCCTTCGAGGCTTTGGCCCTGGAAATCACTCCCTGTGACTTTGATTTGAGTGATGTAGTGGCTGCTGCAGGATTTGCGTCGAGAAGTGGCGGTTTCGTATAGGGACAGGAAGTGAGCGGGGGAAAAAGCGCATTTCCACGACGATTCCTCAGTAATTGCCTGGCTTACACTGAGAAAAGGGAGGGAAGGACTGAGAAGGTCTGTTACAGAGTCGCTGGAAAGGCTGATACAGGCGATATGGACCTGAAAAGCGGCATTTTGGCTCTCAAATAGGGCATAGGCAATGCGAGGCAGTAGGCCGGAAGCCACTGTGAGCCCAGAACTCAGCCTAGAGCCCTCCAAAGTATACGCTTTCCCGCTTCCCGCAGCGCCATAAGCCAGCAAAGTCACCATTTTGCCCTGAAAGACAGTTCCAAAGTCCCCTTTCAGCGCCTCAAAAACCTCCATTTGACTGCTATTTTCGTCGAAAACGCGGTCACAAGTGAGGCTCTGGACTCCCCTCCCAGTCTCCATTTCCACTGTATGCAGCACAGTTCCCTGGCCTAGGGACCTTTCCGGGTACCGTAAAAACAGCGTTTCCTCTGTGTTGGATGGACGAATTCTGCACACAACCTTAATCGGCCCTTTGAGAGCCTGGATACAGCGGTGCAGTTGATCTCTGTAAGAGGCTGCTTGGTGCAAAGTGTGGGTTAGGAGGGTGATGTGGTCCTCTAACGCGCTGATTTGTCCTTGGAGCGCAGTCATTTCCTGAGGTTTCCGCAGTAACTCAGTGGGATTTCTAGCACTGCAGAGGAGCGGAGTCTCAGGCAGAGAGGATCTCACGACTAGTGCAGGTCCGGAGTGGTCGAAGATAGCGGGAAGCCTGTCGGTTTGGTTGGCTGTGCAGGGGGAGAGGGTGGCAGGCCAGGCGGGTATGGACAGTTTTCTCTGCTTGGAGAGGTCGCTGAGGGGAGGTCGGTCTGACTTGCGCTTCAGGGAGGCTGTGAATAGGCCAGGGAGGTTTTCCATTTCAAACTCTAACAGGCTTTAGCCACAGAGCCCACAGCCAGTCCTTATCCTAGCCTTTCCCAGTGTAAAAATGCGTTTCGTGGTGGTCCTCCTGCTATCCGCCCAACTCGCCCTGTGCACCGAGCGCAAGCACACCGTATTCCTCTCCCAGCTCCAAAACACCGACCTCCAACTCACCTTCCAGCCCAGTCCCCAAGAAGCCAGCAATCCAGCGGACGATAGAGACTACATCTTCCAGGAAAGCAGTGGGAATAGGGAGAGACTGAGGAGGTATATGGGCAGGGAGGATGGGGACTTCTTGGTTGGAGATGGAGATCAGGACGAATTGCTGGTTGCGAGGGATGAGGACGAGTAGAGAGGTAATAGGGACGGAGATGGCTAGTTGCTAGTGGGCATAGGGAAGGACTGATTCGGATGTTTGGACTGATTTTCAGCAGTTTTAGCACTGGAATCCTTTGAAAAGGGAAAAACTACAGAAAAACGTGTATTTCCTAAGGAATTCCGAAGTTTTACGAGAATTTCCCTTCTTTTGTTTCCTTCAGTTCTCTCAACTCCAACTTTTTCCTACTTTCCTCCCATCTACTATGGAAAACCATCCTCTCTGCTCCTCTTTCGCCCCCAGTCGTCCCTCCCGGCCCAGTCCCAAGCCAAAATCCACCCTCTCCCACCCCCACCTAAATCTACCTCGCTCCACCAAGCAGTTAAAAGTCCTTTTCCAGTCTCTACAGCGTCTAACGCCCCTTTTAGCCCTTCAGGCCTGTAACTCCATACCAGGCTTCTCTGGTAATCGAGGGAAAAGCCACTGCCGGCCTATACTTGTCCTGGGCTATGAGGGAGAAAGCCGGGGGAAAGAGCTGAAAGCGATATCGAGACTGAGGGAAAGGACTAGGAAGGATATGAGAGCCCAGTCTGCCTCTGTGTTTCCTCAGAAAAGGCCTGCAACTGCTTTGGGTTTCTCGGAGTCGTCGGGGTTGGCTGCGATAAGGGTCGCTTTCAGTGTACGGGCCAGTCCTGTGGATTGCCTGCGAGTGAAGGTGAGGGGTTTGCGGGCTGGCAGAGGCAAATTGCCTCAGGCGATTTCTTCCTGTGAGCGGCTTTCGCCGCGAGGACGCTTCCGCAAGGTCGTGTCCGAGGCCGCGGCTTCCTTCAGCAGTGAAGAAGTGGCAGGCTGGTCTAGTGTATCGACATAGTAATGGGAGAAGCACGCCTGTGGGAGCGAATTCTGCGTGACTCTGCGCACAAAGTGAGGTACGAAGAGAGTCACTTGGTGCTGGTGGGGGAGCCGCAGGCGGGTATCCGGTCTCTGTTGACGGCTTTGCAGAAAGGACCCGGGGCGCTGGGGAAAGTGAAATACACGGAGTTGGAAGCTGCAGGCGAGGAGCCCGCCACCGGCCCACTGCTTTACTCCTACCTCAATGTGAAGAACATCGAAGATGAGCACTCTGAGAAAGTGGCGAAGATGAATGTGTGGGTACTGGAAGACGCAGCCACCAGCGGCCTATTAGACCTGTGCTTGCGTCCCAACAGCCTCAAAAACATGGTCTTCGGCCTGGTGCTGGACTTCTCCAGGCCGTGGACGTTCCTGTCTTCTCTCGGGTCGTGGATGGGCATATGGCAGGAGAAGGTGGGAAAGGCGCTTTCTGCACTGCCGCTGCAGGAGCAAGACGCTTTGCTGGACAAGGTTATGAGCTATGTTAGGAGTTATGGATGCCAGACTGAGGAAATTCCCCCCCTAGCCGAAGGCGTCCTCGAGGTAAACCTAGGTGTCCCCATCGTCGTCATCTGCACCAAATCCGACCTCTGCTGGCAAATCGACAAATCCCGCGACTACTCCGAGCGCCTTCTCGACTACGTGTCCAGAACTCTCCGCCAGCAGTGCATCCACTGTAACTCCCACCTAGACGGCGCCGCGCTGGTCTACACCTCAGCACGAACTGGGGAAAACGTGCAAGTCCTATATGAATACCTGATCCACCGCTTGTACGGCTTCCGATTCCAGCGTCCTGCACAGATCTTGGAGCGGGAAAGCACCTTTGTGCCCTCAGGCTGGGACTCCCCGAACCTGATCCAAGGCCTGGACTACGTCCAAATGCCTGGAAAAACCTTTGAAGAGAACTTGCCCCCGCCCCGGCCCAGATCTCTCCCGAAGGAAGAAGTGCCATATACCGAAGACCAGTCCTTTTTGGCGGAAATTCAGGCGAAAATAAGAGGGCAAAGCCGGAAATCGGTAAACGAATTAGGCAGAAAGTCCGGGAAAGCAAGAAGTTGGAGCCCATTTACTTGGGAGGGGAAATACAGGAAGTGGCCACTGAGCCATCCCAGCGCAGCCAAAGCACTCTCGAGAAGTTCTACAAAGACTTGCTGGACAAGGGCAGCAAAGACGCGCCCAAGGCCTCTGCGCCCAGTACTTAGGTATTTAACTAGGATTTACCTTCGAGTTTCAATCCATTTCCAATAATCGGAAAATTATGAATTCCAAACGGATTATTTTTCCAAGTTTTTCGCTCAAATTTACTTATAAAAGTAGGAAACTTTCGCAAATATACGGAAATACCAGCGAGTGATTTCCCAGCCTACTCAAAAAGCGCTTATCTGCAGTTACTAGGCTCCTCGCAGGTCACTGTATGCACTAGTGTCTTCGGCAGCTTCGTCGGCTTGTTTTCCGGCTCCCCCTCCGTCCTCCTCTTCAGCCTTTTCACAGGCTTCACCATATCCTCTATCTTTTCCCTATCAATCGCGTAAGTATACGGCTTCAAGCGTAAATTCTGCTGCAGACCCGTATCTCTACCATCGCAGTTATGCCTGCTGCACCGCACACTTACCTGTATCCTTCTCACTGCAGACACAGTGCGCAGGTTGGAGTCCTGCACTTCAGAGGTGAGGAACAGCCAGCCCTGGTGCCAGGCGCAGAAGTAGTGAAATGCGATTTCGCAGAGTTCGCATTGGGTCAGGAAGCCGTCACTTCGGGTGCAGATGCAGCAAATGCCGCTAGAGCGGGAGAGGGTTTTGAGGGTGTTGAGGTAGAGGCGGTCTTTAAAGTCGATGCGGGAGTCGACGAGAGCGCAGAAGAGGTGGAAGAAGCGGTCGCCGTCCTTTTTGAGTGCACTGCCGCCCTTGCCACAGAGACAGCAGCGGGGGGAGCCGCTGTCTCTGCACTTCTGACACACAAACTCCTCCCCCGCATCCTTCACTCCATAGCAGTCTCTATGCACGTACAGCCTACACCCCACACACATCAATATCGGGTTCAGGATATACTCGTCCTCGTCCATATTGTAGCAAATGCAGCAGTCGCAGTAGTTCACTTCTACGCTCTTTTCGCCTTGCTCTAACACGTGAATGCGCTTTTTGTAGGCTTCTTGGGTTTTGTCCTTCAGGCCGTTTTTGAAATTGCGGTAGATAAACCCCCAGCGAGTCGCCATGTCCAGCTGGTAATGGGTGTCCTTTAGCTCGTTTAGCCTGATCCTGGGGACTGCAGTTTCCGCAATTCGTCTAAGAGTCTGCTTGAGCACATTCGCAGTAGGAAGGATAGACCTAGACAGGAGTTCTATCACGAACTGTGACTCTCTAGTGACTTCATCCAGTCCAGAACACACTTCCAAGCACTTCCCCAGTAGTTCAATTTCTTCCCCTTCCTGCTGGCCTAGTTTCTTCCAATTATCCAGTAGAAGTGCAGGCCCCATATCTCCGTTCCCAGGGATCGAAGGCTCCACTACCACATTGTCTCTCTCACTTCCCTGGACCTGGCTGAAGTGCTCCTCCTCAGGACGGAAAGTAGCTATAGCGGCTCCTAGCCTGGAAGAGAGCAGGACTCGCTGGAGTCCCTGTGTCCAGGGAGAGTACAGCACAGGCTTGCAGTCCCTGCCTATAGGCGCTGGGAAGGTCTCCAGCCACTGGTACTGCATTTCACTGAAGTAGTCCTCAACCACACTGAAGCAATTACTGGTCTCAGGCGTAGTGCGCTGCAGGACCAAGGGACTGTAGGTCTCCGGCTCCACCCTGCTTTCCTTGGGTCTCGGCACAGGACGCACTTGCAAGTTGGAAGTGCTTCGTTTCTCACTATGCGACTGCGGAGTTCTGATCATATACGCAGGAAGGGGAGCCGGGCGCGGCGCAGGCGTGACTCCGAAGTGTTCATGACAAACCAACTTGTGCTTGTCCACGATATGATACCCCTTTTCCAGGGCACACTGGATGTGGAAGCTTTCGCTGCAGGTCGCTTCAGCGCAGTGCACGGTCAGGCCGCGGACTCGCTTGGTGCAAATGGTGCACTTTATTGTCATTGCTGCGGCGTCGATGTCGTCTACGCCTTTCACGGGGATGTGGAAGTCGTCGGCGTCAAGCTCCACTTCGGGGACAAATAGGACGCCTGGGTGGAGGTTACATTGCAGGTGCACCCATTTGACAGAGTCGCAGCGTCGCATGGGACTTTTGTGCAGCCCGCGGAAGTCGGGCGGACAGACCACACAAGCCAAATTCTGCCCCATCTCCCTGCACATATCGCACGTCCAGCCCTCCCAGGCCGCCACAGCCCCATAGCAAGCGCTGTGCACAGACACGTGGCAGCTGTGTGACTCTCACAGTCCGCAGGTGTGGAGAAAGCCCGTTTCCTTGCAGATACTGCAGCGGCTCATACTTATAATGGCGCTTTGCTTGGCGGGACTTGGGGATTGGGAAATAGTGGAGGGATGGAGAGAAGGAAGGAAAGGGGGAAGTCTATTTGTAGTGAAGGGTGAAATTGAGGGTAATTTGATATGAATTTAGGCTATTTTAGCCTTATTTACATATCCTTTTATCGGCTGAATTTATCCTTTTGAAGCCGCATCAATACTCCAATTCCGTCCATTCTCTATAGAGAAACCAATATTGCGAAAGACTGGCTTTCTAACTACTTCCGACTGCGCGTCCAGAGCCATATCAGCCCCAGCGCAGCCACACTCGCTACTCCCGCCACCACCATGAGAGCTCCACCACTCTCACCTACCTTTTCCGCTGGCTTGGCCTCTGCCTCTTTGCGGGGCAAATCGTGCTTAGTCTGGCTAGCTGGCTCTTCGAATAAAGGCTTCGAAGGCGCTAGCTTCGGCAGACTTGCCGCTTCTTGCTTGTGCGGAGCTGCCACAGCTCCACTCACACTGCTTTCTGCAGGCTGGATAGGAGCGGGCTTCACTGGTGCTTCCGATACTGGTTTTGCAGGAATGGCGGCCTGCATAGGGGGATTTGCAGCGGATTGAGGCTTAGAAGGTTCGGGGGGAGGGTGGGAGTGAGTTGCTTCTTCTAGGACTGCTGGAGCAGGCGCTTTAGCAGCAATCGGCTTATTGGCTTCCTCAGGAGGCTCTACAGCTGCACTTGGAGCCTTGCGCTCCTTGGCTTGAGTCTCTGCTGGCTGTTCCTCGTCTTTCACCAGGGGAGCCGAAGGCTGACTAGGCGATTTAGCCGGTTCACTGAGTCCTTCCTGCTGCTTTCCCTCACTGCCCTGTGCAGCCTCCACCTCGGAAGTCTGCAGCTGCTCTTCCTCCTTAATCTCTTCCGAAGTAGTGAGCGGCAGCGACCCTACGAAGCCAGTTTCCGCTGAATCCGCCCTCCTGTCTAGCACTCACGGGGAGTCTTTCGTCTTTCGCAGGTTTTTCAGGTACTGTCGACCGCTCATTATGCCGATTTGTTAGCGTGAACTGCATATATGCAAGTTCCTATGTAGGGAAATAACCAGGCAATTGGGACTTTGTAGTAGAATGGAGCCGCTGTTTCCTGTGCTGGAGAGTGCTAGGAAGAGACAGGCTGCCTGGCTGGCAGTGGGCGCGAGCTTCCCGGAGCTGCCTGTCAAGCGCCACAGCACTGCATCTGCACTGATTTCAGCCCCTTTTCAGCCTGCGCTCAGTCCGAAGCCGGAGTCGAGCGCCCCGCCAAGCCTCAGCAACTATAGGGAATACGAACTAGTGGACAGGGAAGGACTAGTGCAGGTGCTGAAGTGGCAAGTAGACTTCGGCAGTCCCACACTTCGAGACTTCGGCCAACTGGCAGGCTTCGAAGTCCCCAGATATGTCCGTTCCTCCAAGCAAGTTATCGGCGGAAAGGCAAAAAAGGCCACTCAAGCCCTAATTGCGCAAATCGATACTCAATTAGGCCTCAAAAACGCTGAAAAACCTCGCAAAATCCCTCGAATCCACGACATAAAGTGGACTTCTAGTCCTGAATTTCACCTCGAAAGCGCTCAAAACGGCCCTGAATTGATCTTTCTGCAGCGCTCTCGCACCCTCAACTCCCTACTCGCCACTGACCCTAAGGACGTGAGTTCCTGGCTCGAGCTGGTCAGCATCCAAGAAAAGTCCATAGAGGGCAAAATGGGCCGCAGGCAAATCGCGGAAAAGCAAATTTGCATCCTAGACAAAGCACTTGAAAGGATCAACGGCGAGGTATCGGAAGGCGACTTGGAGAAAGTACTGAGGAAAGTAGTGGAGTTGGGGCGAAATCACGGGGAAGTGTCGATTTGGAAGCACTCTCGGACCTATGCTCGCTCTGTTACTTACTGGAAGTACGCGATTTACCTGGAAAACTGTCAATTTGAGACTTTTTCCATGACGAAGTTGCGAGAAACATTCGCGAAAGCGGCTTTAGAAGTGCCGTTTAGTCCCGAAATGAACAGTTTGAGGGTGCAGTTAGTGGGAGAGCAGGCGAAATACGAGTTATTGGTAGGCTCTAGACAGGCGGGATATGGCGAAATTAGCACAGCGCTGCTCCAAGCCCTGCTTATGAGGACGTTTCTCCCTTATTCTCCTCAGGAGTTGAGGAAAGTTTGGGATTCTGAAAGTCCTCGATTAGGTGAAGAAATCGCCTCCGATTCACCCCCAAATAGTCCAATTTCCAGCCAAAACGCAGAAAACCTGTCCGAATGGGCAGAAAGCGAGACCAAAGCAGCCAACTGGAGACCCGTGAAGGCTTCCTCGCAGGCCGAAAGGGCCGACTTACAGCCCAATTCAGTGGTTCTATCCGACGACTTACTGCTGGCAGTGAATTCCGTGGCCGGGGAAGTCACTTCGGAGGTGCAGAAGGCAGCTGTATCAGTGTTTCTGAGACATTGGAAGATGGAAATATGCTGCAGTGGCTGTAAATCTGACTTTCAGCTGCTAGAGGGGGCGACAGGTCTGTTTGCGCAGGTTCCTGCGCTTTCCGCAGGTCAGTTGCAGTACCTTGTCAGCACCTTTGCAGCTTTGCTGCCGCTATATGCAGGCAGAGAGGTCCGGCAGTGGCTTATTGCACTGGAAAAGCAGCAAAAAGCGCAATTCTGGACCCGCCAAATCCTCAGCAACTGCGAAGACTTCGGCTTGTGGGTGGAATTCGCTTACAACAGCGACCAAGCTTGGAGCATCCTGCGAAATAAGGCTCTCTCCGCTTCCCCCACTCAGAAACTGCTCTTCTTTTACCACTCCTTCCTGCGAATTACTCAGAAAACCACCCTCAAAGCTGCCATTTCAGAGCTAACTGCAGCCTTTGAGACCAGCGAAACGCTCTCCGCCCTCTGCGCTGCCAAAGCAGCTGCCCACGTCTATGAGTCAGAAGGCACATTTGAGGGCAACTGGGCGGTACAGCGAGTAGCAGAAGCCACGGCTCTGTGGCTGCTGTACTGGAGAGAGGACTTGGAAGTGGCTTGGAGTTACTTCCAGACAGTGTTGGAAGGGAACAAGGTCTGTGGAGGGAGTTGTGAGGGGGTGCAGAGGGAATGGGTGTGTGAGCAGGCTGCCTGTCTACTAGATTATCACGAAGGCCATACCCACGTCTATATGAAGACCGACTTAACTGAAAAGTACGCTCAATTACTATCAGTTTTCCCTCGAAATCCGGGCTTTTGCAGGGCCTATAGTCGCTTGCAGGCGCACACTTGCCTTTCCCTGGCTTCTCTGCACGTAGCTTCGGAGTACCACTCTGCCCTGCTCTTTCCCACCCTGCAGACTTGGCAGCAGGCCCTAGTCCTCACCAGTCTTCTGTCCTCGGGCAGTTTCCCCTCCCATCCCTGCAGCTTTCTCTACCTATGGGAGCAGTGGATTGTGGGGAAAGACTCAGAAAGCAGGGCGCTCACCGCCCTTCGCCATTTACCCTTCTGCAAGTCCCTGTATGTGGCGGCTGCTCGAGCAGGCAAGAAGCCGGAGGACTTCATAGCGGCGCTGAGTGAAAGGGAACTGCACTTGAGGGTGGATCCTCTTCAAGCCGCCGTAGAACTGCTGTAGTCTCAATTAAAGGCCTAACACATACTTCCGCTACCCTCGTTACTATAAGGAGCACTACAGCTCCCACTCATTCAGGTCCAGCAGCTTCTTCATCCTGTCACTATGTGCGTAGTCCTGCGCTGTTTTGGAAAATTTGTTATAGAGACGGGTGTTGGCGGGCGGGTCTTGGTCGAGGAGCAGCTTGGCGACTTCCAGGGAGTCTGCGGAGGCTGCCAGCATGAGTGAAGTCATGCCGTTATCGTCCCGGGCATCTACTAGCACTCCCTCCTGTCTCAGAATCACGTCACAGATGCCTCGTAGTCCCTCAGCTGTTGCAATGTGCAGCGCTGTTCTGCCTTGGAAGGACGGCATGTGGAAGTCTGGTTTGAAGCCTTTGCGAAACAGCTCTTCCACTGCATTGATATTGCGACTGCGGATGCAAGAGACCATTTGGAACTGATTGCGGAAAGAAAAGAAGGCGTCTTTTTCTCTTTGCTCTGCGCAGCCCATTTTAACCTTAGCAGATTTCTACCCCTGTAACAGCTAGCAGTGCACTAGCTTCCCAGCCACTCAACTCCTTCCTCTATTGGTTTCAGTACGGCACAGCTAGTCTCGAGAACTGCTTACCTACTGACTATAGCTTCGGAACTGGCCGCGGCTCCTGCCCCTCATACAGCGCCGTCGGTCTAATCAGCTTATTCGCCCCTCTCTGCTCAAATATATGCGCCGCCCACCCTACCGACCTAGCCAGCACATACAGTCCGGCATAGCAGTCCTCCGGCACCCCACAATGCCTATAAACCGTCCCAATAAAGAAGTCCAGACTAGGGTAAATGCTGGCTTTCCGCTGGAGGTAGTCTTCCATGGCGTCGGCAATGGACTGAAAGTCGCGCTGGCCGAAGGGCTGGGTGGAGAGGGAGTGGGAGAGAGTGCGGAGCAGGGGGGTGCGAGAGTCGGGGACGGCACTGGGCTGGGAGTGGAAGCTGGGGAATAACTGTCTCCGCTTCCGCATTTCGTGTAGCTTCTCTAGTGCATCCGCCGGGCTTTTGAACGCAGACATAAGTCTCACAACCCCCTCACTCGCCCCACTCAGCAACGGCCCTCTAACCGTCGCAATCGCTGCAATCACACAAGAGTAAAAGTCACTCAGTGTACTGGCTGTCACTCTCGCCGCAAAAGTACTCACATTAAACTCATACTCCGCATATATAGTAAGCGTAGTATCGATGGCCTTGACTATCAGTGGGTCGTGTACTAGTCGCTGGGTCAGCAATTTGAGGAAGTGGAGGGCGATTGAGTCTTCGGGGGAGGTGACGCAGGCGATGCGCGTGCCGGAGGAAGCGAAGTGGTGCCAGTAGAGCAGAATTGAGCTGAAGCAGGAAAGTAGTCTCAGTGCAATTGCATCCGGTCTGCGGCCTAACTCCGGCTCCAAAGTGCCGAGAGTGGAGCAGGCAGTCCTCAGCACGTCTGTAGGGTGAGTGGCCCGGGGGATACGCTCTAGCACTTGTTTGAGGGCTGGCGGCAGGTCTCGGAAGCCTGCAACTTGCTGTTGGAAGCTTTTGAGTTGCACGGCTGTAGGCAGTTCCTTGTATAGAAGCAAGTGTGCGACTTCCTCGAAGCTGCAGTGCTGGACCAGGTCAGGAACCGCGTAGCCGTAGTACCGCACCTGCCCCTTTACTACTCCTTCACTGAGTGGAGTTGCACCCACTATAATGCCCTTCGAACCCTCGTCCATTGCAAGCGTAAATGGACTCTGCAGAGGAGACTATAGAGAAGCGCATGCGCGCCCTAGAGCTAGAGTGCTCAGGCCCCAAAATCGACTTCACAGCCTGCGGCCTCGACGACCTGGACGCTCTAACCATTGCTTTGAAGCTGTACCAGAGCGCCAGTCCTCTGCTAGACCTGTACCTAGGCTCGAACAGCATTGGGGACGAGGGCATGGAGGCTATTGCCAACTCGCTGGGAGCACATCCAGAGTTGAGGCAGCTCTATCTAGGCGCAAATGCCTTCAAAGAGACGGGAACTGAGGCGATTTGTAACGTCCTGCCGGAACTAGTAAACCTGGAAACGCTGAGTTTGGGCGCAGCCTGCTTCGGCAACGACCAAGCCACCAGCCTCGCCACCAGCTTAATCAGCATGTCCACCACAGTCCTCCGAGGGCTCTACTTGAACTCCACAGGCCTCACAGACGAGGGCATTTTAAGCCTGTCCGTGGCCCTGACATCAGGCAAAATCCACCTGCAAACCCTCCACCTAGGCGAAAACCAGTTCGGAGCGGACGGAGTGAAGGCGCTATCGGAGTACGTGGAGAACGATGAGTCGCTGCAGCAGTTGTTTTTGAGTGATAATCCGCTGGATCTGGAGGGGATGGAGGCCTTGGGAGAGGCGCTGTGTGTCAACAAGACCTTGGCGCTGCTCAGTCTTGGGAACTGCAGAGTCACTGATGAGAGTGTGAAGCCGCTCATTGCTGCTTTGTCGGTCAACGAGTGTCTGCAAAGCCTGCATCTCTGGAAAAACAAGCTCACAGAGACCAGTGCAGAGCTGCTCATGGAAATCCTCAAGCGGCACAATAACAGTCTGACCGACATTCAGCTGTTTGGCAATGAAATTGAGGACTTTGAGGCAATTCAAGACGCTATTCGGGAGATGTTGGCTCAAAATAAGGGCTTGAAAGAGGCTGAAGCTGTCATAGACCAGGACTCAGCCGCTCTGGACGACCCCAATCCTAGCAGTTAGTTAAGTTAGCAGCTAAATGGGACAATTAGCCCTGAAATAGACTCTGCATATCCTTATTGGCTATATATATGGCGGAGTTGCATCCAGTACTGATCTATCAGCGCTTTCCTGTGGAGCAATTTGACCTGGGGGAGGTGCAGGACTACAGAGATAGTGCGTATTGGCGGGAAAAGGCAGGAAAAGTGACATATCACGTTCCTGCGGACTGGCTGAGATATGCACTAAAGCCGATGGATTCCGACCCTGCGCCTGAGGTGCTGTCTGATCAGTGCGTAGGCTACTATAGCTCTGTGCTAGATACAATCAAGAAGGTCCTAACGAACCGCAGCCTCTCCTTCGACCACCGCACTATGGGCCTCACGCACAAATCTATCTATATCTCTCCCTTCATTGAGCAGTTCATGCAGACTTCCGCACTCGACCCGGTGCCTCTCCCTGTCAGCGAGTTCTACGGTCTCGGCGGAAGCCGCTACTTCCGCATCGTCCTCGAATGCCGCTCTCCTGCCTCCCAAGTAGTCAAATCCGGCTGTCAATTCCGCGAGTTCCCACAGCGAAACTACGAAGAACAGACACTTTGGCGGGTGCCAGTGCAGGAAACCACCCTCACTGCTGTACTCGTGAAGGAATTCCCACCCCGATCTCTCTAAGTCTCCATCTAATAGGGGAAATGAGTCGATCTGCCAGGCAGTCCCGCTCCGACGTCCTCAAAGAAGTGGTCAAGCAGACGGAAAGCGACCTGGAAGAAGCGTTCAAAAGGCGATTTAGCCAAGTTTCGGTTGATTTCCACCTCTCAGAAGTGCTAACCCTGCACAAAGAGCTGAATCGCAAAGTGGCGATTTGTGAGAAAAAGCAGGAAATCCTGGCTTTTCTGAAGTACTCGACAGAGCTAAATGTGTATGAAGTGCAGGGAAATCCCTATAGTACGGCTATGGCTCGGATGTCGAGGGAGCTTGAAACCGTCTCAAACCGCATGATTCAGGAAGAACAGACCACGGAAGTGCTCAAAGCCATGCTTGAGAAGGTGACAGCTGGGCAGTCCATCATGAGGCAGCGCACTCGCGAGGTGCAGCTGGTGCTGGCTCGGATATCCGCACAGCTGGCCCAGGCTAGTCACATGAAGGTCCTAGCGGATGGCTTCTGCGGCAAAGCCACTGCTGAGACTGGGGGTGTCAGGTCTGAAATGGAGAAAGACAGAGATCGCTTTCAGGAGCGAATTGTGCGGAAGCAAAAGGACAAAGAGCTACTGGAGCGGCTGAGTAGGAGGAAAATCGAGAGAATTGGCCAGGCCACTATGCACAAAGAGGAACAAGTACACCGCAAACTGAGTCTCGTGAGCAGTTTGGAGGAGGAAACCAGACGTCATTCGCAGGAAATGCAGAGATTCCGCCAAGCCCAACACGACCTCGCCCACTACATCAGCGGATTTCGAGTGATTGCGGGGGTATTAGCCAAGCGGAACACTGTAATTGACTATGAAAGCGGACTCACTGCTGAGTCGGTTGGTTTGATTTTGAGAGAGTATAGTGGGCAGGTAGTGCAGGAAACCTCACTGGCCTCGCAGTACCAGCAACTCACTTGGGACCTGCGAGAGGGCAAAAGTCACCTTAAGGCCCTGCTGCGTTACCTGCACTTCCCACAGTCCTCCACTGCTCCTGCAGCTCTCCCCGTCCTACACCCCAATGCAGAGGAAGCCGCAGACCACTCTGAACGTCTCTCCATCTCCCTCCACTGCGGCCTCTTGAGTCTCCTAACAGCCATCGAAGCAGTGCACGAGCGAGTTTCCACCCACTCCCCAGAGGCAGACAGTCCCGGCTCCCTCAACTGGCCCCTAATCCGAGACCTAACCAAGGGCTTCCGCCTCTCTCACAGGCAAAGAACCCTCACCTCCCAGCACTCCACAGGCCACCGCAAGCACCGCCGTTCCTTCACTCACTGCATACACCCACTGCTGCCGGGAGCTGGGGAGGAACAGAGTTCTGGGGAGACTTGGGCGCAGGTGTATGGATTGCTGCTGAGTGCGGGGGAAATCAGGACTTTGGCGGAGGAAAGACACTGGGGGGAGGCGGAGATTAGGGAGTTGGTGCAGTTTTGGAGGAAAACTGTAGTGGTTTGTTACTTCGCGGACCAGACTATGCTGCGAAATGCACTCAAATCGCCTGCGAACCCTGCCTTTACCTACTCAGAACTGCTGGAAAAGGCCAATTTGGCCTTACGCCTCAGTGTGAAAGACCTAACCACCTACTCCAAAGACACATTGAACTCCTTTGCCAGCACAAGTGAGCATGTCCAGGCCTACATCCGCGATACAGCCCAACGCCATTCACTCAGTTCTGGCAAGTCCATAGCGATTGTAGAGGAAATTGAGGCCAATTCAGAGCAAAAGCTACAGGAAATGATGCGAAATCGATACAATTCGCTGCTTCGCAGTGCTTCCGAAGACCCGAACCCTATTCACTTCAATTCCTCTCATGAAAAGCGTCGTGCAGAGAGTCGAAAAGCGCAAATCAGCCCTCAAGTGGACGAGGAAGCAGGGGAAAAGGACCATATAGTGGCCGCTCGCGCCCAAGCAAAGCGAAGTTTGGCGTTTCCGTCCCCATTCCCTGCGAAAAAGACTGAAATAGACAGGAAATTGAGGCAGGAGTGGCAGGAACCGCCTGAGACGGAAAGGGCGAAAAGCCTGCTGAGGGGGTTTTTGCGCACTGAAAGGAAGATTTCAGCCATAAAGGACTCGGAAAGGGTCACATTCAAGCAGCAATCCAGACACGAGCCGCCCTGCATTAAGAAGTTCTTAGGAGGAGTGGTGCAGCACAGCAGAGCCAGCACTGCCGCTGCCAAGCTGTCCAGACCGCAACACGTCCGCAGTGAAAGTCAAAAGCTCTTCCCCACAGCCCTCCTTTGCTAATTCATAAGACTAAACCCAGAAGTAGCCTTCCGTCTGTCTCTTCAGCTTCGACTCCTTCCAAATCCCTCTCAGCCGGACCCCAACAGTCCTCAAAGCCCAGGTCTCGTCCAGTAGTCCTTTGACTGAAATGTTAACCACAGCTACTAATTGGCACAGTAGGTTGGGGAGGAGGACGAAGAGGTCGCTGGCGAGCAGGCCGTACCCAGTCCAGCAGAGTCCACAGAGGAACAGACACAGGGAGATGTTGAGGTCTATGAGAGTGGGGTCGCGGTGGAGATAGGCGCGGTAGGGCTGGAATAGGGCGGAAAGGGAGTTAGCAGAGCTGAGGAAAACGCAAATGAGCCCCAGTGCAGACTCTCCCAAAGACTGGTAAATCACTGTTATTGCCACTAGTCCACCCACTAAATACGCCAAAACGAAGCCTATAATCGGTCCCGAAATCGCTCGATAGACCACCAGGTACCCGAATGTAACTGCTGTCCCCACTCCACTGGGCAGTAATATAGCCACAGCCTTATCCTTCAGCCCATACAGGCTCCACGCTATTTGCGACACATTAGAAGCCAGTATATACTCCACACTGAGTCCAGTTGAGCTTTGGGCCCGCCAGGCCTTGATGTAGGCTGGTAAGGGCGCCAGGAGAAGCAGGAAGGAAGTAACTGTCCCGCATACAGTGAAGATGGGCAAGAGTAGGTCCGACATTGCTGTATTTAGCACGTAAAGGCAATACTTGAGTCAAATAAACAGGTCTTTAGGCCTCTAATCGCGTCAATTCGACTGCATTTATATAGAAATCTTCTTAACTTTACTATATCTGTCTGGACTTTCCACATAGTTGGTAGGTTACACACCCAATGGAAGTCAAGCGGCATGGCTTCTGCCGCCCCTTCCACCCCTTGCAAATGACCAGTTGGCTGGTGACGGCCTTTGAAATCACGATTGCTTACGGCTTTGTGGTGGGACTGCTGCGAGGGACTGCGCAGGTGCTATATGCAGTGCTGTTCACACTAGGGGAAATCCTAGTGCTAGTGACAGGCGTGCTCTGCACCGGCTCCGACCCCACCGACCCCGCAGTGCACGCCCACCGCCACGCCCTCAAGACCCACAGCGCCTTCGACCTCTCCCTCTACTCCGCCATGTGCACTCTCTGCGGCACAGTAGTGCACCCCTCTTCCAAGCACTGCGGCCGCTGCAACCGCTGTGTGAGCCGCTTCGACCACCACTGCAAGTGGCTCAACAACTGCATTGGCCAGGGCAACTACCGTCTGTTCAAAGCGTTAATTGCCCTTGTAGCCCTGGAAGAAGCGCTCTTAGTGGCCTTTGACGCCTACGTCCTTTCCGTGCGAATAACTGACTCTGAGGAGTTCTATCTAAGGGTGAAAGGTCTGGGCAGCGGACTAGTCCCTCAGGCAGTGCTGGTGCTCATATGTGTTCACCTGGCTTTAGGCCTGGTGGTCCTTTGTGGAGTGGTGCAGCTCCTAGTGCTGCACTTCTACCTCTACTGCAGACATATGACTGCGTATGAGTTGATATTGGAGCAGAGGGGGAGGAAGCACGCGAGGAAAGTGGCGGCGGAGGTGAGGCAGAAAGGGGAGAACCCGACGGATGGGAATATGAGCAGTCCGCAGGGAGATGCGACTTTTGCACTGTTCCAGCAGGAGAAGAGGAAGAAAGGGCTGGAGAGTGAGGCGGAGTAGGTTGTGCTATAAATGGACAATTAGGGGCAATGTACTGAAGGAAATCTGTGAGAAATAGTCCTATAAAGCAAATAATATCCATAGAAAGAGAGTATTACAGGGCCTAATGCTGTGTTCCTAAGCTAGTGGCTTGCTTTCATACACATCCTTCGGCCGCTCAATAGTCCCCGGCAAAGCGACTGTCAGAAAGTACGTAACCAAGCAAACCCCCGCATTCACTGTAAAAGCGCACGTATAATCCAAGGGAAACGCCATCCCCCCAGTCGCTGTGGCGGCAAACAGCACTGTGCAGGCCGGACTCGCCACCGCCCTGGCTAGGGAACTCAGGCCCAGAGCCAGGCCATTCACCTTCCCGCGCTGTTTCTTCACTACTGCGTTGTTGATGAGGAGGAACTCCACTGTGAAGATTTGGTACATAAAGAAGTACCACAGACACACAGAGAGGAGGAGGTAGGGCCAGAAGAGAGAGGGACTGGGTAGGAGACTGTGGGCAGCCGGCATCATTAGAGTGGCTGGGACTATGCATAAACTGCCACACAGCCGCACCCAAACGTACCCTTTCGCCTCGACTAGCCGGGCGAACAGCACTTGCTGTAGCAGTGCCATCACGACATTGGCGCTAATGGTCAGATAGCCAATCGTCTGAATCGACAGTTCCAAGCCTCCATGCGAGGCCTCCGCCCAGCTCCACACAGGGATTAGGTCCACCACTGCACTATTGACACTGCAGGACAGGGAGTAGAGGAGGATTGTCAGTAGGACTGTGTGGTCTTGCAGTAAGGCCCAATAGGTGTAGGAGTCGGCTTCGGGCTGGGGAAGGAGGGGCGCTGTTAGGCCGGTTGGGACTGGGGGGAGGGTTTCGGTGACGTAGAGTTGGACGCCGATGGCTGAGATGGCGCATACCAGTCCTGCTATTGCGTTGGGCAGTAGGAAGGGGAAAGACTCGAAAACAGTGCCTGAGAAGTATGGGGCGTAGACAGGGTCTGTTAGCGTGCCGGCCAGAGTGCCCACTACCAGTCCAATGTGTCGAGTGAGCGAGTACCACGCCATACCCTGCGCATGGTAGTGCTCCGGACACACCTCACTCACCAGCGTCTTGGAAACCACCAAAACCGAGTTCAGAAACCCTGTAAGGAACCGGAACACCAGTGCACATAGCAGACTTCTCGACAGCCCCACACCCACACAAGCAGCCGATACAAGCCACAGACTCACCACTAGGGAAGGCTTCCTGCCCCACTTATCAGTGCTCCAGCCCCAGGGACCTGACCCCAGCATCCGCCCTACCATGATTGCGCAGGTCAGGTAGCCTGCGTAGTACCCGGTGGAGCTGCGCTCTGCTAGGCCGAAGTGCTGGATGAGGAGAGCCACGTAGGGGTAGATTTGGTTCAAAACCACACTGTTCGCGATATTCGCCAAGAGGATGAAACCCAGCTGGACTTTGAAGTTGTCCATTAGGAAGTAGTGCAGAGGTATATAGTAGAGCTGGCATGTGTGCAGTACGCTATATAATAGTAGTTTGCTAGATATGTGGGAGCATTAGAAATCGGCAATGATCAAATAATGCGTATTTAGCATTACTAGTTTGCCGTCCTGTCTATCCAAAACAGCGCAGAGTCTTGCTTTTTCTCCTCGATTTTCACATAGTCTACTATATATGGGGCTGAAATGTAATGAAAACACGCACAATTTCTTCCACATCGGAATTGCCACAATTTGCACCTATCTCCCTGAAAACGCCTTAGTAGTCTGTTTAGCCTAGTACCCGTCGCTTTTCCTACCTAGCTATCTTTTAGCCTCCACCCTATATCGGCTTTTTCTGATGAAATGGTGACTTGATAAAATAATGTCTTTTGAGCAGGTCAGACCAGTGATGCCAGCCAGCCTTCCGCCCAAACTACTCTCACTTCTACGCAGCACTGACCCAGCCCAACAGCTCCTAGCAGTTCTCGTGCTGCTGAGACGTACCCAGCCTCTGGCCCTGCAGGTGTGCGAGGCAGGCCAGCCCCTCTCTTCTGCCAAGCTCGCAGCCCTGGTGAAGGCCACGACCCAGCGTCTGAGAGCCGCAGAGGGGCAAACCCAAGCCCACAGCCCAGATTTCGGCTTCCGAGTCAAGGGGAAAATGCCCAAAAAGGCGATAATCGGAGGAAAGATGAGAATCGAAGCTGAAATCATTGACAGACAAGGGAATTTATGCACCCTGCCGGCCTCTTCCCTATGCAAATTGACAATTTGCCCTGACTCCGAAGCCCCCAACATCTCTCACAGGACCAAACGTCTCCGAGAGGACTGTCTCTGCGGCTCCCCCGAGGTCCGAACTACTGGCCCCAGCGTCCTTTTCGACCACCTCTACTTCGCCCAGGCGTCCAGCCAGCACCCAGAGGGTGTATTCACCCTGCAACTCGAGTGTGAAGGCGTGGCCACCCTGCAACTCCCCGGCATACGTGTAACTCGCTCCTAACCTTTGCTTTACCTTATAAATGTTCAGGAAAATCAGCAAAAAGGCAGCTGTTTCTCTATCGTCTGAGGCGGATTCCGCAGTGCCGAGGGTGACTTTGCCGCCTAGGAAGAGACGGAGAGGCTTGGAAATGGTCACTGCGAGCCCTGTGCAGGCGGAACAAGACTTGTCACTGGTGCAAAAGGTGTTTGTGCGGTCGAGTGAACGCTTGGAAGCCGTCCAAAACAAGCACTTGGAGCGCTATATAGAGGAAAGACTAGGCGGAAAGGCGGAAATTGCATGCGAATCAGGCAATAATGAGGCCCAAGAGCAGGAAAAGGACCTTTATTCGGTCCCGAAACAGTACGAAGTGGACGAAAGCGCCTACGAAGAGGCAGCGGAAAGGACCAATTGGCTGTCCGGACTAGCGGAAGTGCCGCTGACCATTGACCACAAGCTGGACAACATTGAGCAGACGGAGAACTCGAAGCGGAGGCTGCTGAAGAGCGGGTCTGCCGGTGGGTCGCGGTTTGAGCAGATTCACTATGAGGAAGTGGAGGCTTTTCATGCGCGCAGGCTGCAGTCCAAGGTGGATGAGGCGGTGTATAAGCAGTTGGAAAGGGAGTTCAAACTGACGAGGAGAGACCGACAGCAGTCCGAGGCAGGCAGGCGGGAGGCCAGTAGACAGGTGGAAAGGCCGCTGCCTCCATAGTTCGTAGCCATATAGTAATGGACCTGGACCTAGCGGCGGTTATTGGGTTCTCCGGCAGCGTGATCCAAGGACTGATGCTGCACCCAGACAACGAGCACCTGGTGTACCCCTTGGGCTCCACCATTGTAGTCCGCCACATCGTCTCCCGCTCCCAGCACTTCCTGCGAGGACACGACCAGCGCATTTCCTGCGTCACGCTCAGCAAGACTGGCAACTACTTGGCCAGCGGACAGCAGACGCACATGGGCTTCCAGGCGGAAATCGTGCTGTGGGACTTCTACAGGAAGGAGCAGCTACACAGGTTCCGCCTGCATAAGGTGCTGATTCAAAGTATTCACTTTTCGTATGATGAGCAGTACTTGGCCAGCATTGGCGGTAAAGACGACTTGATGCTTGTGGTCTGGGACGTGCAGACCGGGAAGCCTCTATGTGGAGCCAAGGTTGGACATGAAGAAGCCCACCAGGTCAAATTCTTCAACGCAGCCAATAACCGTCTGATGACAGTGCAGGACAACCGAGTGCGCATTTGGGACGCTGACTACGTCGCTAAGAAACTAAAGTACACTGACGTCAACATGGGCAATCTCAAGCGCCAAATCAGCAATCTGGTCATCGACCCCACTGACCACTTCGCTTATGTAGGCACTCAGACGGGTGATATCCTGGAAGTGTCAATCGAAAGAGCCATTTTCAAGCGTAGCGGCCCTGCGAAGCGTCTCCTCAGCCTAGGCGTCCAAACCCTTTCCCTCCTCCCAAACGGCGACATCCTGGCCGGCGCAGGCGACGGCTCTCTCGTGAAGCTCAACATCCAAAACCTGCAAACCAAAGCCCAGTGCTCCGTGCTCGGCGCAGTGACCTCCATCTCCCTCACCGCAGACGGCACCAACATGTTCGTGGGCACCAACCAGTCCAACATGTACTGGGTCGACTCAGACCAACTCCAAGCAGAGCTGAGGAACACGTGTCACTATGAGCGCATTAACGATATCGCTTTCCCTTATAACTACTCGGAAGTGTTCGCCACCTGCTCGGTCAATGACATCCGAGTGTGGAACTCCAGAAACAGACAGGAACTGCTGCGCATTCAAGTACCCAATTTGGAGTGCTACTGTGTGGCCTTTATGCAGGACGGGAAGAGCATTATCAGCGGGTGGAATGACGGCAAGATTAGAAGCTTTTTGCCGCAAAGTGGGCGGATGATGTATGTGATCAATGATGCGCACCACCATGGAGTCACTGCACTTACTACGACCAGTGACTGCACGAGGGTGGTGTCTGGAGGCATGGAGGGGGAAGTGCGCATTTGGAAGATTGGGAGACAGACGCAGACCTTGGAAGCGTCTATGAAGGAACACCGTGGACGTGTGTGGGCGATTCAAATAAAAGCGAGCAACGAGCAAGCAGTAAGTGCCAGTTCCGACGGGTCCTGCATTGTGTGGGACATCCAGTCCTTCACTCGGCTGATTTGCCTCTTCGAAAGCACAATGTTCAAGCAGGTGCAGTACCACCCTGACGAAAGTCAGCTGATCACTACAGGGTCAGACCGAAAGATCACGTACTGGGACTGCTACGATGGACAGGCTATTAGAATGCTGGATGGGTCGGAAGAGGGGGAAGTGAACACGCTAGCGATCACTAGACAGGGCGAGCACTTCGCCTCGGGCGGGGAGGACCAGACGCTCAAAGTGTGGAGCTATGATGACGGCACTGTGCTGTACCAGGGCGTAGGCCACTCTGCGCCGATCACGAAGGTGGTCTTCAGTCCTGACCAGCGCAACTTGATTTCTGTAGGCGCCGAAGGAGCGATTCTGATCTGGGCTGTACCAGACGAGGTGCAGTCCGCCAGTTCCAACGTAGCCATGCCGGAGCGAGAACTCACCTAAGCTAGTCACTTCGACTAACAGGCTCTAATGGCTAGTTTCCCCCTATCCCCGCCCCCCAAGCGGCCCTCAGACTCAGTGCAGCACCTCGAGCCCAAGCAGAAAGAGCACCAGCGGAAGAAGATCCTCAGGACCTTTTTCTCGTGGAAGTACAGACAGCCTATGAAAAATGCGCAGGAGGCGCGGTTTTGGAGCTGGGTGAAGTCCATCAACCCCGACAACTCGGCTTCTGAAGACAGGTACAAGAGCATATCGTCGGAATTCCTGGATAAACTGCTCGACAAGGAGATGTTTCGCAGGGAGTTGGGGAAGTGGCTGGGAGAGCATGAATCCAGTCTGGTCGGTAGTGATGACAGTGACAAAACTTCCCGCTTCGTTCAGTTCCTGAAAGACTCGATTGAAGCGAAAGACTTGCTGGATCAGCAGAAACGCGAGTTCCTGCAGTCTTTACCGCCCCTGCATTTCCCCTCACTCACATCTCCGCCACCCGGCCTCTTCAAAGACGTCCCTGACTCCCCGGGTCTCTACTTCGAAGCGAAGTGCAAGCAGTCGAGCTGCCGCCACAGCAGTGGGAAAGGCTTGCTCTACATTGGAAGCAACGGAGCCTATGACTACATGTCCTGCAGGACTGTGGTGCGGTGTTCTGGCTGCAGAGGTGAGTTGGTGGTGAGTGGACTGGGCTTCCATTGCTGCAGGTGGGCGCTGGTGGGGGTCACTGGGGAGGGTGAGCAGCGGGAAGAGGCCTGCAAAGTGGCCTGGCGCTATACTTCCTGTGACGAGGCTTCGCACATAGTGTGGCGGTCCTTGCTCTTCCGAGTGGCAGGGCTGAGTCCTGAGGAGTACTCGAGTCTGCAGACTATTCTGCTGTCGTCCGTAGAGGAGCACTCTCTCAAGAAGCGGCCGAAGCCCGCGGAAGTGGCCTATCGACTGGGCACTTCGCTGAGTCTCGAGGAAGAGAGGGAGCGGCTGGACCTGGCAGCCACGCTGGAGCAGCGCAACAGAGAGGTGCGAGAGGCTACGCACGTGCTCACCCTCTGCCAAGCGCAGCTCGCAGCACTGCACAAAGAGGCGAAAGCGCTCAGCAAGGAAATTGCTGTGCTGAAAGGTCGGCCCAGGATAGAGTAAAACTGTCCTCACTTAGCTACCTCAGCGGCGCGCCTACGTTAACCAGCAGCATTACCACCTCCTGGTGTCCCGCCCTTTGCGCCATCTGAATCAAAGTATCGCCCAGGCCGTTCACCACATTCACATTCGCCCCGTGCTCACTCAGCAGCCCCACTATCTCCTTTTCCCCGTTCTTCACAGCTATCTGAATAGCTGTCAGGCCCTGTTTATTCACATGCTCCAAGTCGATGCGTCCTCTGGACTGCTGCAAAAGCACACACAGCGGGTCGCACTTATTCAGCTCTGCAGCCAACGTCTACCTAGGCAGTACCACCGCAGAGTCCCCCTGTGCTGTGAGTGCATTCACGTCCACTCGCTGACTCCGCAGGTAGTTAGTGGCCTTCATGGCTCCGGCCTTGATGGCTTCATGCAGAAGAACTGAGTAAGCGGTACAGTAGCCTGTGTCGAGGAAGTAGTGGTTGAGTTCGAGACCTTGGGCCACTAGCTTCTTTACTCGCATAACATCGTCTGCTTGTAGGGCTGCTCGCACTGCTTCTTCCAGTGGGTTGTTGGGCACAGCGGGCTTCGCACGCTCTTCCACTTTCCCACACGTGAAGTTGTGGAAGTGCATTTCCGTGCTGCGCAGTTCAGCAGCACAGTTGGGACAGTGCAGAGACGCAGGCGCAGGCAAGGAAGCCATGACTTGCTGCACTGCAGGACTGGGTCTGCCGAGTTGCTGTTCCAAGTGCTGCACTCTCTCCACTAGTGCCTGGGCTGTTTCCCGGAAGTTCCCCACCATTGCTTGTCGCTCGGTCTGCAGTTGCAGGAGCCTGGCTTCCAGGTCTATGGGCTCCATTGTATATGGCGAGGATGGCTCTGCTTCTGTCGCTGATGCTGGTTATTGGAGGAGTGTGGGCGGACCTGCCGGAAGCAGTGGTCAGCGTGGTCAATGAACTCTATAGAACCACTGTGGACGAGGGCAATAATGAGTTCTACGCTCTGCGAAGCACCCTTGCGAGTAAGGAAGAGGACGGCACTGCGAACTTGGTGCTGCTGCTGGATTGCTTGGACACAGGCGCCTTTTCCCTCCACTGCCTCCAACTCAACACTGCAGACAACGCCCTGGACATCCTAGCCCACTCCTGTGCCCCTTACTTCCAACCCTCCCTCTCCGATCTCTCCCGTCTGGACAGCCTCCTGCTCAACCTCACCAATACCACTGCCCTCACAACACTCTTCACAGACAAACAGACTTTGAATGAATGCACAGGTTTCGCTGCTTGCAATTTCACACTCGTTTCCAGAGGCTTTCTCAATGGGTCTGAAGTAGTGACTGCCACGGCAGTGAGTGGAGACGGGGAAGCGTGGATTTTGTACCTGGATAGAAGAAACGCAACCGTACTGGATCAGCTCGCCTCCGCAGTGGCGCCAGAGCCGCTGTATTACTACGTATTCGCAGGATTTGTAGGAGTGGTGCTCACGTATGCGTCGCTGGCGTACTTCTGGCAGCGGACCAACTCTCTCCCCTTCCTCAAGCGTCGGCTAGACCAGCACTTGCCCTTCGATATGAACACTGGGCGCTCTCAGAGTTAAGATTAGACTAGGCAGTGTTCGAAAGGATTGCTGTACTGTCTTATTGTAATTGAGTATAGGAAGGCACAACACTGTAGGGAATGGATATATACAGTCCTGCTTAGTGGACTGTACGAGAGTGGAATAGGTAGTGGGAATATGGGGAAAAGCGACTCACTGGCTGTTGCAGGAGCTTGGAGCTGTGCGCAGACTCTGCACCGAAGCCAAGGATTCAAAAGCGCACTCGTGAGTCTGGACAGAGACGTGCGCCAGCTAATTCAAAGCGGCAGTACATCAGAAGCTTTACAGCTCATAAAGAAGACCTTAGGTCTGTGCAGTGCTCCCGCCGTGAGTCCCGCCGATGCCATCGCCGCTCTGCGCCAGACCAAGGCCTTGCTAGACCTAGTGGACCGCAACACACAGGAAACCTGCACTGCTCTATTCCCTCTGCACCTCCTCACTGCCAACTCCTTAGCCAGTGCCTTCAAATCCGCTCACGACCTACACCAAGCCTATGTCACGTTAATCCGCGCAATTGAGTTGATTCGGGACTGCGCAATGCCTCAGCCCTGCAGCACTCTCCAGTACATGGCCAGCACACTTGTGAACTGCTCCACTGTGCAACTCGACTTGAAGCTGTTCCCGCAAGCCGTTAAGTCGGCGGAGCACTGTCTGCAGCTGCTGCACTGCCGGTTCTCTCGTGTGGGCAGGAGGAAGAAAGACAGGGCAATGATACAAAGCTATGGCGCGGCACTGTTTAATCTGGCTGTAGCTGAGGAAGCGATGGGAAATAGGCAAGATGCTTTGAGGGCGTATGTGGCTTTCGTGCAGTTCGCTGACAAGTGTGAGGAATTCGCGGGGGCGGAAACTGTGTCAGAGGCTGAAACTGCAATTCAAGAGCTGCAATGCAGCCTTCAAAGTCCTGCACTGGAAGGAACGCCTGACATTCCAGCGTTGCCCCGGCTTTCGCTTACCCAGCGCAAAGCCACCCTGCCTATCGGCTTCTCAGACAGGCCTAAGTACTACTCAGCCAAGCGACTAGCTCAGCTGCACGCCATGATCGCCAGAGGCAGCAAAAGCACCTTCATGGGTCCGCGGGATTTTTTCGGTCTGCAAGTTCGGAAGGAGTTGAATTTGGGCGAAGAGTCAAAACCCTCGGAGCTGTGGGGCGCCAGCAACACTGCCAAAAGCGCAGAAACCGACAGAGGGGAGAGAAAAGGAATCGTTAAGCTGCGAGAAAGGAAATACCGCAGAAGAATCCACATGCCTGCGGAGTCTCGGGGAGTAGACTACGTCCACAAGCGAATTAGCCTATTGCAGAAGGAAGTGCGGCCTGCACCTCATTCCCCCTCTCCTCGCACAGTCCTCACTACCCGCACTCCCTCTCCTCACAAGTCTGGCTTCTTTCTGACAGCCTTGCAAGCTTCTAGCGCGGTCGGCTACCAGACCGGTGCAAAGGAAGAAATCGAACACTTCATGAGTGCGATTCAAGCCAACATGAAGTCGGTGGACAGCAGTCCGAGTCGCAAGGTCCAGACTCCGCAGCCAGGTAAGCCGAGCGAACTGGCCAAATCAGTGCTACGGCCTAGGGAGGAACCTACACCTCCGACCCACCTGTGGAAAGGACTGGTTTCCGGCGTGCTGAAGACTGGGGAGGACAACTGCAGGAGAAGAAGGGCCACTGTGTCTTTTAGGCTGCACAAGGAAACTGAACCAGTACACTAATGAGCCTTTAACTAGTGGGAAGTGAGGACTTGAGTAGACTGGAAAGAGCGCCTTTGCTGGACTTCTGGCAGGACTTTAGCAACGCAAGGTGATAGGGATTAACCTGAGGCTTCCCTGCAAAGTCTGCCTCCTGCACCAGTCGATCTGCTGACTTCGCTATGTTTTCGCCTTCAGATCTGATTTTTGTGCTTTGATGCAGTTTGGGTCTCGGCACTCTGTCCTTTGCAAATCTGTGCAAGTTGCCTGGCTGTGTGAGGCAGCGGGCTGCAGGAGCGAAGTCAGCGCCTTTGTGCTTGGAAACAAGTTGCACCCACCACTTGTTGCCTTCCTCGGTAGTCACAGGGTTGGCTCGGTCGTAGTCTGTGAAGAAGTCGATGGCGGAGTCTTCGTAGGATTTGGTGGTTTCACTGAGGGAAGCGAGGGAGGGAGTGGACTTGCGCAGGAGCCGTTTGACGATAGTTCGAAGTGGGGAGAGGAGATAGACAAGCACTATGCAGCACCCGATAGCCCCTGGAAGGTACAGGGCGGAGCTGAGATCATAGTAGAAGTAACAAGTGGAGACTGCGTAGGCTCCGCAGCTCAGTGGTACGAACTGCAGCATTACTTCGTCCAACTCGTCACTCAGTCGCACAGGTCTGCAGTGTCTGCGCAGCAACATGTACTTGTTGACCCAGTACTGCAGCAGTGTGCCTACAAAGCCTATGACAAGGCCGAAAGGCAGCACTGGAGCGTACATGAGACTAAGCAGGAAAGTCTTCATTAGCCCTGCACTCAGATTGGGCATGTTTATAGGCAGATCCTCCATCAGTGAATTTGCTTCTTGCTGAGTCAGCATGCATTTGCTTCCCTCGCCAACTGCCTGTCTACGTTGTATCCATCTCACTAGTCCTGCTGGGGATATAAGGTACAACATAGGCGACAATAGAGCGTTAGAAATCATGATGCTGTACACCTCAACTAGCAGTCCATGCGGACCGTACCAGTCATTGAGATGGATCGGGATAGCTACCAAGGCTGTGTTAATGACCATCGCAAGGGTGAGATTGCGAGCTACAGCCGCCTGCATATCCGTGATAGTTGGATAGAGGGAAAGGCGCTCGCAGTACCAAATAGTAGCAGTGAGCACGACGTTCATAATGACGACAATCACAGAAGGCAGAAATGAGAGAATGTTGTAGCCCAGAGTTGTGCCAGTGGAAGGACTGTCCAGGCTTTTGTAGTGCTCGGCAATCAGGCTCTGTATAGACGTTGCCTTGATGTAAGAAGAGAAGTAGACAACTGCAGCTCCTACGCAAAGGACCAGTACAGTAACGATGGCGGTTATGGCTCTCCTGCCTAGCACTCTCCACCTGGATGCCTAGATTGCTCCTTACTCCGAGGTTCTCCCAAATCAGGTCTGAAGGGTCAGGAGCGCTCTTCACTATCAGCTGCTGTCCTCGATAGGAACTTCTCTCTGGACTGCTGAGAAACGGACACAGGAGGGACCTACAGTCAGTCTTTGCCTTGCGAAATGTGCTTTTAGCAGCTTTCGCATTCTCATTTTCTGCATAAGTGACAAAGGCAATGCCAGTGAACTGCTGTGTAACATCCGCTTCCAACTGAGCCACTATAGCCTTTTGATCCTGAGCCATGACTTCGTACTGCTCCACACTTTCAGACTTGCAAGGGATACATAGGACCTTTTTCCGACTGTCTCTGTCCTGGGACTGCAGTAGTCTTAACTCCGCCAAGCGCTCTTTCACCTCAGAAAGATGTCGACATGCCTCCAGAAAAGGAGAAATCTGATAGGCAAGGTTAACTTTGACAATACGACAAGGCTTCCCGTCAGGTCTGCTCCCTGCAGCTAGAAAGTCCACTAGGTCTTGAGTGTGCAGGTCTGTCCGCGGGAGGTTGGTCACTTGAATGGTGTAATCAGAGGGAGTTACAGTGTTCCGGTCCAGTTCGTCTTCCATGATTTCATGTTGGTAGACCAAGTAGCTGTGCAGCATTAGCAGGACTATTACTGCCCCCAGGTGAAGAATTGGCTCGAGGACTGAGGGACTATGATCGCCGTAGCTGGCTAAGTATATGATACCTAGTGACCCACGCATTATCCAATTCGAGGCAAGGGAAGAGTCAGACACGTTATCTTCTGCATAATGACAATAGAGGGAGTAACTCCCTGCTATTCCCAATACAAGCAGTAACAGCACATTTAGCCATTTCGCCAGGTCGAAATACAGTGGAAACCCTTCCCCCAGTTCCGCCAAGTCTCTCGATTCACAGAAGAGCGGAAACAACTGACCTTCGTGAGGGTAGTGGCAGCAGGGACAGAAGTCTGCCAAGGTCTCCCCACCCTCCTGAAACTTGTCTTGCAGGCGTAGGACACGCCTTGCTTTCTGTATTCACAATACAGCGTGCAGAGCTGCCCAGGCCCAGTCGGGCGGGATGTTGGTGGGGTGGAAAGGACGAGGGAGGGAGGAACTCTCAGGGTCTGCAAGGGTGACATCCGTCTTGCTGGGCTGAGCACTCTCCGAGACTTTCATTAGTCCTATAAAGGAGATGGAGCCTCGAAGTCGCTTTAAAGAAGAACTCGAGCGCTACCGCTCCCTCGTAGCCTCCGAGTCCATCCCCACCCTCAACCTGCCTCCACCCAGCCTCTCCAACCAGTCCTCCGTCTCCGAAAAGCCCCGCACGCCCGTCCACAACCCCAGTCGCTGGTACCAGCGCTACCCTGCCAGCGTGCTCGAGCGCTTCAAACGTCCTCCCAGTGCACATGTGGACAAGCCGAAGTCTTCCAGGAAGCCGAAGTCTCCTCGAAGCCGGGTGAACCGGTCCTCACATGACAAGTCCGTCACTAGTGAAATCTCCGCCACTGGAGCTGATGTGGCGAAGTGGAAGGAGTTTGGCTTGTTGATGGCCGAGAACTACCAAGACTTGAAGAAGCGATTGGAAGTGTTGACAGCGGAGAGAGCCAAAGACCAGGCTATTATCGCCAAGCAGAAGGAACAGATAAAGAAACTGAAGACCTTGCTGGCGCACACTCAGACTGAGTTAGAGGACCAGAGGAGGGCCAGCCAGAAGCCTGAAGACAACCGCTGTTTGTCACTACTGGCTGAGCAGCTGATATCACTGCGAACCGACTTAGACAAGAGGACGCAGCCGAAGCTGGTGCTGGAAGACGAACTGAGTCCTCGCAGCAGGAAGCTGTCACTGGACCTGGACCTGCCTCTCGGCAGCAGCAAGTCTGCACCTAGACTTAGGTAGCTGTACGCTAAAGGATGTCTGCGCCCAGCAGTCCGAGCAGCTTCCGCTCAATCTGTCTCACGTGCAGCAGCCGACCTAAGCGCTGGCCAATGCAGTAAGTGTGGATGAGGTAGCAGCGGTAGCCCGTACAGTCGTTGCGGGCTCTCTTCAAGGTGCGGACAGGGGACTTGGTGGTCTGGATGAGGATATGCTTGCGATAGCTGAGTGCTGCAAAGGTGAGTTTGGAGCGTTTGGACCCAGAGGCCAATTGGACTTGGCGGAAGAGAGCGTCGAGACTGAGGTCCCCGCGGGTCTGGAAGCCTGCCTTCTCCCTGAAGAAGTGTTTGAGCGCTGCAGCATTCAGTTCGTACGCAAAGGTTGTGTAGATGCATTTATCGCCTCTTTTCTGTCCTGTGCACAGGTCTGAGTGAGGCAGTGCCAACTCGAGCGTATCGTCAGGGTTGCGATCCAAAGCGAAGCCATAGTCAATAACAAGTCGCGAGTTAGGGAAGTCTCCGTAGCTGCCCATGAAGTGCCGTCCCACCTTCTGGTCAAATTGCGCTTTATAGCAGATCCAGGACTCCAGTTGGAAGTAAATTTGGAAGATGGAGACTCGGGTGGGACGGTCTTTGATAGGCACTGGGAAGTGGTTGACTACATCGAGCACTGGCATGAGCATTTGGTACTCGCGCTTTTCCTGCTCCAGGCCGAAGGCGCGCCTCATCAGCTCTCCGCCGCTTCCGAAAGTGCGGGACATGCAAATTGCTAGGCCCCACTTGAGCATGTCTATCTCCAGCATGCCAGGAGGTAGGTTGGGCACGTCTTCTAAAGCTTCTATCAGTCGGGCGTGCACCTTTGCAACATCGAAGACCCGCAATCTTTCCCGAGTAAAGTACTCGAGGGTGTGGAGTTCCAGCAAGTCGAAGTCAGCGTCAGTCCAGTAGATCGGCAGGTCGAATGTAGTGGGGAAGGAGTGTACGTACTCGCGAATGTAGTTGGTTGGGTCTCGAGGGTGGAGACGTTCGTACACCACTCGGACAGCAAGTTGCTCCTGCTCCGTGAAGAACTCCATGAAGGGGGAAAGCACATACGGGTCTCTGCTGGTCAGTACGTCCTTCGGCGATATGGCTGCGACGCAGTCTCCTTTCCTCACATCCTTGGTAAGTGCGACTGAAAAGCCCATCTTCGAGTCGTACACCGGCATCGAACCCTTGTACTGCTCTCGATAGATCTCTAAGAACTGCAAGCGCTCTTCCTGGCTCATCAGCTGCGGCACTTCGAAGGCCTGCGCCAGCACCAAGCACAGCAGCCACATTAACTACCTCTCTCCACGTAATTAACCGCTTAGACTACTTATATGTCCGCTGCTTTAGTTCGCCTAGGTCTAGGATGAACAGCTCCTCCGGGACAGTGAGTCCCAAGTAGGCGGAAGTGCCTAACACCACAGCTGAACCGCGCCAATCCTTCATTGGCACTTCTCTCTGTCGCAGTATCTGCAGGCTGCGCTGCGTCACCTGGACCTCTGTGACCGTCTTGGAGTTGAGGAACACCAGAATATTGCTGTAGGCTAGACCCAGTACCGAAGTGTAGGGTTCGTTCAGGGAGAGCCCCAGCGCTTCGAAGGAGTCTTGCTCAGTGCTGAAGCGTTCAATCTGCATGCTGGCGCCTCCCACTAGATAGATGTCAGTGCCCAGGACTGCAGGGGTGAAGGCTCTGCGAGGCTGGCTCATGTTAGGCAGGGCGCTCCAGCTCAGCTCACGCAAGTTCAGCTTTTCGCAGGCAGAAAGGGAGTGGTAATTGTACCCTCCGAATACGTAAACGAAGGGAAAACGGGCCACAAGTGCATGCAGAATACGTCCCTGAGCCATTGAGGGTCCAGGCGTACACTTGAGAGAGTACACTGAGATGAACACAGTGGCGGCCTGGATGACAACGTTCTCTTGCCCGCCTACTTCCAGCAGTTGTCCGGTCCATAGCCAGCACACTTCTCCATAGGAAATCAATCCCTTCACGTCGTACTGCACAGTCTGCTGCGAGGGCAGTTGTGTCAACTCCACTTGTCCTTCTTTCAGTCTCACTACACTGCGCGTCTTCAGTCGCCACAGGTATTCCTGCTGCCAGCTCATTTCCGAGGATATCCGCTGCACAGGTCCGAAAGTCTGAGTCGCCAGCTCCATCCACAACTCGTCGCAGTCCGCTACTGCTTTGTGGGCTTTGCTGAGGATAGCCACCTTCTGAAGCAGCTCCTGGGGAGTGAGGAAGCCAAACACCAATACATAGACTCGACTCGCCATATTATAACCACTTCCACAGCACTGGTCAGTAGGACTGGAAGGGACTGCACTGCTGCTTCAGACTTCTGAACATACTTTTAGTACAGTGATTCTGTGAGCCAGGCTTCTGAACCGAGCATCTGCACTCGAACAGGTGTTAGGGCATAGAAGCCTCGGAGCCATAAAAATGTCTGTAGGCAGGACCGCAGACTCGGACACTCTGGTAGCCTTTACGCAGGAATGGCTGTACGACTACATCCTCAGCTTCCTCAAGAGTCCCGCCTGGCGCAACCCTATCTTACAGTTCATGGACGAACACTGCATTCTCTTTGACAGTGAAGACGAGAACAAGCTGATCTACACGGAAATCCACCAGGTGAACGTTAGGTAGAAGTTCAAGGAGATGATTGACAAGATGCTGGATCTCATCTGCAGGGAAATCAGCATCACACCGGAACTCTTCGCACAAGCGTATGAGCGAGGCCTGCACACGTCTACCCACAAACGCATCTTTGAACAGATCATGGCCTGCGACAACTTCCTGTCCTTCAAGAAACTCATGCTCAAGCGCAACCGGGAGCTGGAGGAGGAGTCCGTGAAGATGCTGCAGCAGGAAGAGGCCAGCGTCTCCTACGCTGACGAAATGGTGGAAGCGGCTCGACGCAAGGCCCAGGCAGAGATGGAGCTCGCCATCGCCCTCTCCATGGCCAGCCAGGCAGAAAAGCAGCGAACCCACCTGAGCGAAGAGGAAGAGTTGCAGCGGGCTCTCAAGCTGAGTGAGTTGGAGTACCAGGAGTTCCTCGCCAGACAGAAGCAGGCGCAGTTGGAGGAAGAGCGCAAGTCACTCGAACAGAAGCGCGAGGAAATGCAGAACTCCATGCAAGCACTAGGCGAAAGCAAACGACGAGAGATTGAAGAAGCGAAGAAGCGGGAAGCAGGGCTGACTCGGGAGGAAGTGCTGGCCCAGGAACGAGCTCGAGCAGCCCAACTCAAGTCTGAAGAAGAGGCTCGCAGAGTGGAGGAGGAAAAGGCCGCCATCGACCAACTGCAAATTAAGATGGAGGAGCAGAAACGCTTGCTGGATGAAACCAAGCGCAGGGAAATCGAAACTGCCAAGCGCCAAGCAGGGGAAGAGGCTCGAGCCCAGGCCGAGGCCATGAGGCTGCAGGAGTCACAGAAGACAGCGGAGCAGCGCAGGCGCGAGGAAGAGGCCAGAGTGAAGATGTTGGAGGAAATGCGCCACACTGAGCAGGAAAACAGATGGCAAACTGCAGTGCTGGAAGCCACCAAGCGGGGGTTGAAGCCTGGAGACCTGGGCTATCCAGTCCGCACTTTGCCTGGATTCGGCCTGCTGCCAGGAGCACCTGGCTACCCACTACGGCCTGGAGAGGAGGGGTACGGAGCTGTGGCGAGTCTGCCTGCGATGCCGGATGAGGAGGCGAGGTGGCGCGAGGCTGTAGTGGCAGCAGAAGCAGCAGGCCTCAGGCCAGGACATCCCGGCTACCCAGTTCGGAACTTACCAGCTTTCGGTCTGCAAGTGGGGCAGCCCGGGTACCCCTACCGTGAAGGCGAAGTGGGGTTCGGCATCATTGCGGGAGTGAGTGGCTTTGCCGACGAAGCTCGTAGATGGCAGCTGGCAGTGCAAGCCGCGGAAAGCGCAGGGCTTCGTCCAGGCATGAGAGGCTACCCTGTGCGAGACCAGCCTGCCTTCGGACTCCAGCCCACTGATGCAGCGTACCCTTACAAGCCGGGGGAGCAGGGCTATGGACTCACTCACTGGACTGCTGCGGAGGAGGAAAAGCGCTGGCAAGAGTCTGTGCAAGCTGCTGACCGGGCAGGGATTCGTCCAGGCAACCAGGGCTATCCTGTTAGAGGATTGCCGGCCTTTGGAGTGAGTCCTGGCCAGCCAGGCTATCCCTTGAAAGCTGGTGAGCCGGGCTACGGAGGAGTTGTGATGCCCGCTCCAATCCCTGACGAAGAGAGACGCTGGGCAGAGGCAGTGCGAGCAGCGGAAGCAGCCCACATCAGGCCAGGGCAGGCCGGCTACCCCATTCGCAGTATGCCCGCCTTCGGACTGCAAGTGGGCCAGCCTGGCTACCCCTACCGCCAAGGAGAGCCTGGCTTCGGAGTAGTGGCAGGCCAAATCGTCACTTTCAATGAACAGCAGCGCTGGCAAGAGGCTGTGCGAGCAGCCGAAGCCGCGGGCTTGAGACCCGGACAGCCAGGGTATCCAGTGCGTAATCTACCTGCTTTCGGCCTCAAGCCGAGTCAACCTGGATACCCCATCAAGCCAGGTGAGTCCGGCTATGGCCTCACCTGTGAAAACGGAGAAGTAGTGGTCCCTGGACTTACTTTGACTCCGCAGCAGAAAGCTGCAATGCAGGAAGCACAGACCAAGGCTCGCACCTCCCCTGCCAAGCCTAAAAAGCCAGACCCTCGCCAGCCCACAGAGGAAGAAAAGCGTCAAAAGGAACTCGAGGAAAGGAAGGTGGACGAACTGCGCAGACTGAGAGAACGAGAGGTAGAGGATGAAGCCCGCAGAGCACGAGAACTGGAGTGGAAGCGACAGCAAGAGGAAGCCACCCAACACGCCAAGGACAAGGTCGCTTTGCCTCCAGTTCAACTGAAAAAGGCCGCACCTATAGGCGAAATTCCGCTCAGTGAGTTGCAGAAGGGGAAAGTGGACATCTCCAGTGAACAGCAGGAAGCGGAGAACCTGAGACGCAAGGCTGAGGACATCCTGCGGGCCAACGAAGGGACGGAGATGGACACTCCTGAGCGCAGCGGAGTGGAGAGTCTTGCGAAGCGACAGGAGCGACTGCGCAAACAGCGAGACTTGCTGTTGGTCAAGAAGAAGGCTGAGCGAGAGCGTGAGCTGAAGGAGTACCTGGACCAAGGAGGCAAGCCTATGGCTGCTGAAGGCGAAGTGCAGGGGGAAGAGCTGGAAAAGCGCAAAAACATCGCTTCCAAGATCAAGCAGTCCTTGCTTTCCAGCTAGCTTACTCCACTTCCATTCTCGTCAAGTTGTACTGCGGGGTAGCTTGGATCTGCACGTAGCCTGCGCCCAGAGTCACCTCTCCTTCATTGAGGTTGAGGTTCTCAATGTGCGGCAGAGTGATTCCAGTGGCCAAGTAGGTGGAGTCGAGCACTGGAGCGACTAGGCGTAGAGCCACGTTGAGAGTGTAGGAAAGGCCTTCTGTATCCACTGCTTCTGTTAAGGTGCTGTTGAAGGCTTCCACACTGCTGACTTCCGCTGAGAGAATTTGGCCGTGCACTTCCCAATTAGCCAGAGACACTGAGGCGCTGAAATCCAGGGTGATGGCCAGACCCAGTACTTGAGTGCTTTCAGCGAATAGCAGGCAACTACCAGTGGCTACGCCGTTAAGGTCTCCAGGAGTAGTGGATACACTGGGTGGAGGAGAGGCAGAACACTGGATGGAGCATGGTTGGTTGGATCCGTACTTTGCCTCCAGGCCAGGAAATAGCGCATTCAAGTAGGTAGTGTCCAGCTTGAGTGGAAAGCTAGCAGGCACCAAATCAGGGGTGATGGTGTATTGCAGACGTCCTGCCATAGCTGCTGCGTACAGTCCAGTGTTGAGGGTGTAGTCTGAAATTGTGATTTGAATCTGCTGGCCAGATGCATCAAAGTCGGGTAGCTGGGCAGGTGGAGCCACAGGCGGAGTGGAATTGGGGTCGTTGGAATCCACAAACATGGCTAGCGAAGCAATGGAGATATAGGTGGGTTGGACCACAGGCTCCTGCACTAAGTCGTAATTGACGCTGATGCCGGTGTTGCCTATAGGCACGTAGATGGAGAGCTGGCTGAGTTGGCCGTTGAGTGCCTGCTGACCTTCAATCAGCACAGCGTTTTCAATTGATTCCTCCATCAGGTCTTTCACATGTCCTTTGAAGAGGTTGAGAATCCAGTCAGCTACGTCTGCTAGTGGATCTCCCTCGAAGGAAACTTCCAGTTCTCCAATGACCATACTAGCGCCAGAGATGAGGAGAGTGCAGTGTCCAGCACTCGCTCCAACCGTCACATTAGCCGCCAGCACTGAAGAGTTGATCGCCACTGAGCCGCTGCCTTGTCCGTCGCCCAGGTCGCTGGTGAAGCCCCAGTCGAAGTTCACACTGAGTTGCAGGCCTGTGACCTCGACTCCCACTAGTTCAGGCGGGGAGAAGAGTACTTGCGTAGTCGCAGGGTCGGCCCGAAGGTTGCTCAGCTGAATATTGGAGATCTGGGCGTCGATGGACAGGTCCAGTTGAGTGGACTGTCCTGGGATGCTGATGGTGCCGACCTGAGACAGGAAAGCCGGGATTGCCTGGTTCTTGAAGCCTTGAATAGCGGACAGAGACACGCCGGCTTGCAGACCCGGACTTTGCGCGAGAGCGAGTGGCAGCAGCAACAGGAGAACTTTCATTATTGTCGCCACTTAGACCTGTTTAACTCTGAGAAAACAACTGCTGGTGCTGTCTTCGTGGGACGAATTGCGTTGGCTTGTGGAGACTGCAGTGCATAAGACTGAAAGCAATACAAAGACTTCGAGTAAGTAAGAATATCACTATGGAATAAGCAGCAACTCCTAGGAGCCATCAATATGTAGTTATTTC
>Ga0247837_1002298_pt1 | contig 36623 bp, 31 predicted proteins | sample LaCtaG_2_FD_187115 | JGI IMG/M metagenome (GOLD analysis project Ga0247837, IMG submission 187115) | Freshwater microbial communities from meromictic Lake La Cruz, Castile-La Mancha, Spain - LaCruzMarch2015_14.5m | ecosystem: Environmental > Aquatic > Freshwater > Lake | place: Spain: Castile-La...
CCCGCTTGATTAAGCCCATAGAAACTTGAAGTTTTCGTCGACCTCAAATTTCGACTTTTGGACTTTCTCAAGCTTTTTTATTTTTTGTTGGACAGCAGTGATTTCCCCGAATACCTGTTATGTTTGACCCGGCCACCGAAAAAGATTGCAAACTGTGAAAATAGGTATTCCAAAAGAAACCAGACCAAATGAAAACCGGGTTGCTTTGTCGCCTGAGGGTGTGAAGCAATTGCTCAAGCAAGGTTGGGAAGTTTACATTGAAACTGACGCAGGCAAACAAGCAGGCATGCTCAACGAAGCTTATCAGCAGGCAGGTGCAACAGTTGGTTTGCTCGATTTATCTTCGCTCGACGTTTTGCTTAAAGTAAATCCTCCTACAAATACAGAAATTGCTGGATTAAAACCTGGAGCGGCCAGTATCGCATTTTTGTATGCCCACACCGATGCAGCATTAGTTCGTGCCTTGAATCAAAAACAAATTTCTGCTTTTGCCATGGATGCCGTTCCCCGCATTTCGAGGGCGCAAAAAATGGATGCATTGAGCAGTCAGAGCAATTTGGCTGGTTACAAAGCGGTGATCATGGGTTCGAATGCATTGGGCAAAATTTTCCCTTTGATGATGACTGCGGCAGGCAGCATTACACCCGCTAAAGTATTGGTTTTTGGTGCAGGGGTAGCTGGTTTGCAGGCCATTGCCACGGCAAAAAGACTAGGTGCTGTGGTAGAATGCACAGACGTTCGCCCCGAAACCAAAGAACAAGTTGAAAGCCTGGGTGGACGTTTTTTGATGGTGCAAGGTAGCGATGAAGTAAAAACAGAAGGTGGTTATGCCAAAGAAGTGAGTGCCGACTATTTGCAAAAACAAAAGGAACTCGTGTCCAAACATGTTGCCGATGCCGACCTGGTAATTACAACGGCTCTGGTAATGGGTAAAAAAGCCCCCGTTTTGGTAACAAAAGAAATGGTAGCCAACATGAAAAGTGGCAGTGTAATCGTGGACATGGCTGTAGAAAGCGGAGGCAACTGTGAACTAAGCGAATTGGATAAAACAGTTGAAGTTAATGGTGTAAAAATCATTGGTCAAAGCAATATTCCATCGCTATTGGCGGTCAACGCATCTGAGCTTTATTCCAGAAACATTGTGGCCTTGCTTACCCATCTTGCTGGAAAAGAAGGCTTCAAATGGGAAATGGAAGAAGAAGTGACCAAGGGTTCGCTCATCACACATCAAGGGGAGCTGGTACATGCTTTCACCAAACAAATTTTAGGACAATAATTTCAACAACATCATGTCGATATTCGAACTGATCTCGCTCATCTACATTTTGGCCATGGCCACTTTTGTGGGTTTTGAGCTCATCACCAAAGTCCCACCAACCCTGCATACGCCTCTCATGTCGGGCTCCAATGCCATTTCGGGCATCACCATCATTGGGGCGCTACTTTGTTGCAACGAATTGGGATACACTACTTTGAGTAAAATTTTGGGCATGATTGCTTTGAGTAAAATTTTGGGCATGATTGCCCTTGTTTTAGCAACCATCAATGTGGTTGGAGGCTATGCCATCACAGAACGCATGTTAAAAATGTTCAAAAAACGATAGGCCACCACCATGCAGGAAATCATCATCAAAATCGCCTATCTGATCGCCTCGATTCTATTTATCACAGGCATCAAATTGCTGGGCAAAACTCCGACCGCCCAACGGGGAAATCAACTTTCTATGCTGGCCATGTTCATAGCAATTGTGGCAACACTTGTACAGGTCGATATTCTCAATTTCACTGAAATAATCATTTGTATCGTAGTTGGTTCAGCCATTGGATTGTACGCTGCCCGTAAAGTTGACATGACACAAATGCCAGAAATGGTGGCACTTTTCAACGGTTTTGGTGGCTTGGCATCTTTAGCTGTTGCAATGTCCGACTATTGGTTAAAAGCGATGGAACAAGGTGAAGCGATGGGTGCTGTAAACATCGTCAGCGTGATTCTTTCTGTGTTTATTGGCGGTGTTACCTTCACCGGATCGTATGTGGCATTCGGCAAACTTTCAGGCACCATGAAGGGTGGATCTGTAACCTTTAAAGGACAACATGCCTTAAACCTGATTCTCATATTATTCGTAGTTGCTTCAGGTGCCATGCTCACCGCCGATACTTTCAATGCCACCCTTATGTGGGTTATTTTGGGCGTGTCGTTGTTGTTAGGATTTTTACTTGTTATCCCAATTGGCGGAGCAGATATGCCCGTGGTTATTTCTTTGCTTAATAGCTATTCAGGCGTTGCAGCTTGTACAACAGGTTTTATTTTAAATAATGAAGTACTCATCATCGCAGGTGCATTGGTGGGCGCTTCGGGCATCATTCTGACCCAAATCATGTGCAAAGCCATGAACCGCTCGTTACTCAATGTGCTGATGGGAGGTTTTGGACAAACTGCCTCAAGTGGCTTAACGGGAGCAGGTGCCGGCGATATTGTAGTAAAAGAAGTTGGGGTTGAAGAAACAGCCATGATATTCGATGCAGCGCAATCCGTCATTATTGTTCCCGGCTACGGAATGGCCGTTGCTCAGGCGCAGCATGTTGTGCGGGAATTGATGGACTTGTTGGAAAAGAAAGGAATTTCTGTCCGTTTTGCCATTCACCCTGTAGCGGGAAGAATGCCGGGCCACATGAATGTGTTGCTGGCCGAATCGAATGTGCCTTATGAGAAACTGGTGGAAATGGACGATATCAACGACGACTTTGCCAACTGTGATGTGTGTTTGGTAATTGGGGCAAACGATGTGGTGAATCCAGCAGCCCGCAGCAACCCGCAAAGCCCCATTTTTGGTATGCCTATTTTGAATGCCGACAAGTCTAAAACGGTAATCGTGAGCAAAAGAAGCATGGCAGCAGGCTATGCAGGTATTGAAAACGAACTGTTTGGGTTCGACAATTGCCTCATGCTGTTTGGCGATGCCAAAGCCACTTTAACCAAAGTTGTTTCGGAGTTAAAAGCCTCCTAACACCTTTACAAATTCAAAACGATTTAGTTTTTTTGTAAATAAAGGCTTGTTTAAACCGTTCGTGAAATGGATAATAGTCCATGGTATTCACCAGTGTGTAGTTCTGATCAAAGTTGACAACCTGATTCATGGCCGTTAACTCGTAAGGAAAAATAACAACCCAGTCTGGTTTAAATCGGTTAATCACAGCATCGTTTGTTTTAGTGTCAGTGAGTTGTTTAGGAATTTTCCAAGGTAAATCTCTCAAAAATTGGCTCATTTCATTGTTACTCAATCCTGGATAATCCAAAAACCGGACATCCTGAGCAAAATATGCTATCATGCCTAAGGGTTCAATTAATACAGTTTCATCTTTTTTTGTATTACTAGTTAACCATGCTGCAATTTGCTTACTCGAATTAATTCTGATCACATTTGAAGTGCCATCCTTCGATAATTGCCGATATGCCATTGTGGAGTTAACAACCAATGATGCAATTATCAAACCTGCTGGAAAACTTACCCAAATTGGACGCCATGAAAGCAAATAGTCAATCCATTTAATCATGGAATATCCAGCCATAAAATGCATGGGAACTAACATAGGCGGCACATACCAAGCCCACCAGGAACCAAATACACTAAAAACAAAAACATATAAAAAGCACCAGAATAACATAGGAAAAAAGACCTTTCTTGTCTCTGGAAACATGTACCAACCCGAACCAACGAGTATAGTCATGGCTCCGTAGTCTTGTAAAAAAAGATATTCAATGCCTTTAATTATTTGAATAACTCGGTCAATTTCATGATTCGATTTAGCTAATATACTTTGAGGAATAATGTTGCCATACCAATAATAAGTTAAACACACCCACATGACAAATGCCGCAAATGCCCAAAATAAGTGCCAAATAACAGTAGATGGCTTTTTGTTTTCCAACCAGTCAGTTGAAGCCTTACTGATTCCACATAATAAGCCATCGGGACGTATAAAAATACTGAACCAACCAACCCAGCTGAAACCACCAGGTAAAATACAAAAAGCCAGTACCAGTTGAAAAAGTGTAGTTTCCAGACCTGTATTTGCAACCACCCATTGTGTGGGAGAAAAACTTAATGCCGAAATGGTAAAGCAGGCTGCAAACCAGGAAATTGAGTTGTTGCTCACCCCAAACAGCAGCCAAGCAATTCTTACATAGACTATTGCTTGCAAAATTAAGTTTACAAAAGCCACTTTACCAATCCATGTAAGGTCGAAAAGATAAATCAGTAAATTGTTCCAAATGGGGTACAATATTGAGGTGCTTGTAAAAGTGCCTATCTCCTTAAAAAAAGAAGGTCTCCCTACATCATAAAACACTTCCGCTACCCGAAATGAAATAAATGCATCGTCGAATTGAAATTGGTAATAATTTGCATATATAAGCTTAGTAATCAAAGAAATAACTATAACTGCTAATCCGCCAATTTTCCACAATCCGGCTTTTGAATACATGGCTTACATCAATTTTTTTGTAACATTACCCTACGATTGGTAGAAAAAAAAATTTAAAACTTGGCGGTTACTAACATCAGTTATATTGTATTTAATCTCAAAAATAACCATGGGGCTTTGTTGCGGTATTGACAGAGATAAGTCAAAATATTCAAAAAAATTCAAACTTAATTTTGGATTAACTTTGAAACCCGTACCTTTGAACCAGAAAACCTGATTTGCATGAAAAAGATATTTTTCTCTTTACTTCTACTTACTTTTGTTGGTTTAAGCTCTGTTTTTGCTTCTGACCCGCCAGTTTTCGACACCGCTAATCCCAATGCAATTCCCATCGATGGTGGAGCAAGTGTATTGTTGGCAGCAGGAGCTGCTTACGGTGTGAAAAAAGTGCGTGCCATGCGCAAAAAGAACACCGAAGAGTCTGTAGAAGAAACTAACTAATTATTAATAAACCTGCCCCGCAAAGGCAGGTTTATTTTATAATAAAATTCCTGAGGTCAGGAATTTTTTTTGTTATTTAGTTGGTTCTCCTTAATAACGTTTATTCAGCAAAAAAAATTTTTTTGCTGAAGCTTTTGTATATAATCTACTAAAGCTGCGTTAACTTACCTTTCATTGTCAATTGGAGAATCATTACCAAACTTTAGGAGTATCGTTCAGGGCAACACCCGAAGAGATAAAGTCTGCCTATAAGCAATTGGCTCTAATTTATCATCCCGACAAAAATCAAGGTAGTAAAACGCACGAGGAGCGTTTCAAAGCAATAGCAGCTGCATACCAGATACTTTCTAATCCCGAAAAGAAAAACCTCTACGATCTTAAGTTATTTTACACCACCGCAACAAGTCGGGTTGGTGACAACATGGCAGGGGTTTACGGAACTTCTGCTTCCAAGATTCACAAATACGCAGCCCGGGATCCTTACTTCAGAAGATTCAATCGCTCACAAGAGAAAAGCTCAGATAGCACCAGGTTGAAATCTGGAAATTCCGTTCAAAATTTTGCCATCGCAATGTTAATAATGGCTTCTATCTCTATGGTGGCACTATGGCTTGGTAATATTATGAATCACAAAACAGCTCAGGCGCATCTGGAAAGAGGTGATTTTGTAACTGCCCTGGAGTTTGACTCAAACTACGGAGAGGCTTATTTTGAAAAAGCAAAGCATTTGAAACGAATGGGCTTGCCAGCCACCTCTGTTATCCGTGAATTGTCCAAAGCTATAAAATTTGCTAAAAAACAAAGTGCAGACATGTATCTTAGTCGGGCTCTTGAATGGATGAGAATTGACAATTACAGCCAAGCAGTAGATGATTTAAAAGTAGCAACCAAGCTCAACCCTCGAAGTTACAATACACTGGTTTTGCTTGGCGATTTACAGAACTACAACCTGAACTTATACGCAGAGGCCGAATTGAGCTACAAATCGGCAATTGAGCAAGGTGCAGATGTATCGTTGGTAAGTGTTGGTTGGGGTTTGGCTCAATTAAAACAAGAAAAGTATGTCGAGGCATTAGCCAATTTCAACCGTGGAATTGCATTGGACGAAAGCAGGGCTGACCTGTTTTATTTTAGAGGGTTAACCTACAAAGAACTAAAAGATTCCGCTGCTGCATGTGCAGATTGGGACAGGGCCTTGAACATGGGTAAAGAAGAAGCCTTACCTTTGTACATCCAATATTGCAAACCACATTAGCCTAATATGAATCAGGAAAACATGCAATCCCTTGATCCTCGCATACAGAGAATGTTTGAACAAGGCGACGTTCCGATAGCGCCAAAGCAGATGTTGGATCAACTACCTACTTATGAGGTATTTATGCAAATAAAAGAAGGCAAGCCCTATGAACATGCAGGCATAGTGCATGCTTCAGACGAAGACTTGGCTTTTGTGTTTGCCAAGGAACAATACAGCAGACGGGGAAATACTTGTACAGGCATGTTTGTGTTGCCTTCAGCTTCGGTCTACGTTTCAGAAGTGCTTGGGGGATCAGAGTCTGTTTACGACACATTGAAAAATGTTCCATTGCAGCCAGTGGAGGGTGAAAGTTTTGAAATTTTTCACCTCAAAAAAAGAGGCAAACAACATATTCATAAAGGAAAAGTGTTGGCTAAATCAGTATCTGAAGCATTGTTGGAAGCCAAAGAAATGTATTATGAGTCGCCTTGTCCAAATGTTTGGGTGACACCTTCATCGTCTATTTTGTTTTTGTCTGAAAAAGACAAAATGATCTGGAACACGCTACACGAGAAAAAATACCGAGATGCTATTGCCTATAAGGCAGGCGACAAACTAGCCAGATACAAGGCAGAGCAACTTGTCGGCTAATGCGTGAAGGATTTGTCAATGCTTTGAAATTCTTGATGGTTGGCTTGGTTCGAGGCTATCAATATTCTATATCTCCTTTGCTTCCAGGGGCTTGCAGATTCTCACCTACATGCAGTCAGTACATGATCGAGGCGATCAGCAAACACGGGCCTTTGTCAGGATTTTGGTTAGGCTTGAAGAGAATTGGACGGTGCCATCCCTGGGGTGGTCATGGGCACGACCCTGTTCCTTAACCAAGCTGTGTTATCTGCATAAGTACTTTTTGCATACCTGAACCTGCTTTTTCAGCGATTGCTGTTATTCGTTTATCCATCCGTAAATCTGGAAGATGCGGGTCTACTACAAAAATTTTTGCGTGGGCAGGAACATAATTTATCAATCCTGCAGCAGGGTAAACCTGCATAGAAGTACCGACCACGATAAATACATCAGCCTCTCTGCAAACGTCAGCAGCTTTTTCAATCATAGGTACCAATTCGCCAAACCATACGATGTGCGGGCGGAGTTGGCTGCCTAGTTCACATGTATCACCCAGGTTCAACTGCCAGCCTTGTATATCATAAATCAAAGACTCGTCTTTCGTGCTTCTACTTTTGAAAAGTTCTCCATGCAAATGAATGATGTTTTTGCTGCCGGCTTTTTCGTGCAGGTTGTCCACATTTTGGGTGATAACAATTACTTCAAATTTTCTTTCCAATGCAACACAAGCTTTGTGCCCTGCATTCGGTTGTGCGTCTATGCCTGTTTTTCTGCGTTGGTTGTAAAAATCAAGCACCAGTGCCGGGTTTTTTTTCCAGCCTTCAGGTGTGGCCACATCTTCAATTTTGTGACCTTCCCAAAGACCGCCAGCGTCTCTAAAAGTTGCTATGCCGCTTTCAGCACTTATGCCTGCTCCTGATAATACTACGCACTTTTTCATGATACAAAAAAGCCCATTTTGATCAAATTTATTAACGAGAATTTTCGTTTGTTAAGTTTGTCGATTAAAATACAAACATTAGGTTGCGAAAGCCCTCAATATCTTCGAAGTTTGCATCAACCTAAAAAACCAAAAAAATGCTTGACAAAAACGGAATTGCAAAAAGAATTGCGAGAGAACTGCAGGATGGATATTATGTAAATCTGGGTATTGGCATTCCCACGCTGGTGGCAAATTATATTCCCGAAGGAATAGAAGTAGAACTGCAATCGGAAAATGGATTGTTGGGTATGGGGCCATTTCCAACAGAGGAAGATGTTGATCCCGATTTGATCAATGCAGGAAAACAGACGGTGACCATGATTCCTGGCTCGGCATTATTTAGTTCAGCAGATAGTTTCGCCATGATTAGAGGCGAACATGTTGACCTTACAGTACTTGGAGCTATGGAAGTTTCAGAAAATGGAGACATTGCCAATTGGAAGATTCCTGGAAAAATGGTGAAGGGCATGGGAGGTGCCATGGATCTGGTGGCTTCGGCTAAAAACATCATTGTTGCCATGCAGCACAGGAGTAAAGATGGAAAATCTAAATTACTGAAAGAGTGCACGTTGCCTATTACTGGTCTTCGTTGTGTTAAAAAAGTAGTAACTGAACTTGGCATGTTCGATGTGTTGCCCGAGGGTGGATTCAAGCTTTTGGAAAGAGCACCTGGCATAAGTGTCGAAGAGATTGTTTCTGCAACAGAAGGTAAGTTGATAGTAGATGGTGAAATACCAGAAATGGAATTGTAACATAGAGATGATGATCAAAAATTGTTTAATGTGGATGGCCATACCTGTTCTGGCATTTTCCCTTTCCTGCGATAAGAATAATAAGGTTAACTTTTTGTCAGTAGCTGATGATATCAAATTGGGTAGAGAAGTAGACCAGCAAATCATGAATACCCCAGCAGAATACCCCATTCTGCCAAAAGCAAATTATCCTGTTGCTTATGGACACATGGAGCGAATTTTTAACAGTATTCTTGCCTCCGACAAAGTGGTTTACAAAACTGAATTTCCCTGGGAGGTAAAAATTATTCAAAATGATTCTGTACTAAATGCCTTTTGCACGCCTGGTGGGTTTGTGTATGTGTACACAGGCCTTATAAAATACCTTGATTCTGAAGATCACCTTGCCGGAATTTTGGGACATGAAATTGCCCATGCAGACCTTAGGCACACATCGAGGCAATTGACGCAAAAATATGGTTTCGACATATTGATTCAAGTGGTATTGGGCAACAATGCAGGTTCTTTGGTTACCATTGCTTCTGGGCTCAAAGACTTAACTTACAGTCGGAGTTATGAAACAGAGTCTGATGCCAAGTCAGTTGAATACTTGTCGGGAAGCGGATACCAATGCAATGGTGCAGCTGGATTTTTCGAAAAACTGGCGGATCCAAGTACTTCAGAACCAAGGCCACCCCAATGGCTTAGCACGCACCCCAACCCAGATAACAGGATAAGAGACATTAATGCAAAGGCTCAAAATGTTGGCTGCAGTACCACTCCGTTGAAACCAAGCAGCTACCAGGAGTTTAAGAATAGTTTGCCATAACACTAGTAAATCGCTTTTTCTTCATCATTAGTTTACATGATTTCAAAAGAAATCATGCTTATTTATCCCAAATTATTTGAGGGCCTTGGAGGTTTCGTTTATTAGCTTGTTTCAGGAGAACAGTTTTGGACTTTGGGCATCGCTCATTTCCATGGTCTGTTTTGGCATTGCCGACTCGTTTTGGAAACCACCAATTTATGCCTTGGGACCTGTAAAAACCATATTTTACAGGAATTTGATTGTCGTTCCTGTGGTATGGATAATCTTGTATGCCGTAGAGGGCAAATTCAAAATATCCTGGAACGACCCAGTTAAATACGCTCTAATAATTTCTGCTTTCAGCTATCTAGGCTTATATTTTTTTAGCAAAGCGCAAGAGAAAGGTCAGATTTCTGTGGTGGTGCCGGTAAGCAGCCTCAACACAATGATTACCATGCTGGTGTCAATTATTACACTTCAGGGGGCCATTAACAATATTAGTTTAATAGGCATCATTATTGCTCTTTTGGGCATGATTTTAATAAAACCAAGTAATACCGGAAAAGACTGGATGCAATCGCAAACTGGCTTTAGGTTTGCGCTGATTTGTGCCGTTTTTTGGGGTTATAGCTACGCCTACAACTACTTGGTGGTTACATTCACCGGAATATTCTTGTTTAGCGTAATTCTTGAAACATCTATTTTAGTGTTATCGGGACTGCACTTGTTGGTTTCCAGGCAAAGTCTTGCTTCTCATATAGATGTTAAATCAACCTCGTTCAAAGGCTTGCTGATCATAGGTTTCTTTGGAGCCATAGGAACAACCGCTATGAATATTGGCCTTGACAAAGCAGCCATCAACACTGTGTGTGGAATTGTCTCTTTAGCCCCCATAATTAGTGTGGCGATAGGTGTGCTATACTACAAAGAAAGGCTTTCTTTAAAACAGGGTATAGCAATTATGCTCATCTTTTCAGGCATTTTCACAATTGCATATTTCAGACATTACTAAAATAAAAAGGGTTCCGTTGCTAAACAGAACCCCTTTAAGCCTTTGGTAGCATTGGTGTAAACCAGGATACTATTTCCCGTCGTTTTTCACGTTTTGAACTTGAAGACGAATGTCTTGTGCAAGCACTTTAAGGTCTTGCATGCCTTTTCTAATTCTGGTTCCAGCAGCTGCATTTCCTTTGTTATAGAACTTGTCGAAATCTCCTTCAAGTCCCATTACCAAATCTTTTACTTCGTCGAATCTGTTTGCCATAATACTTCTTTTTTGGGGTAAAACGTTATTTGTAAACGGTGGCTAAATTAGCGTTAAATTGAATTGTGCAACCATTTGTGAAAAAAAAAATCCTGCGATCTTTTCTATGAAACCACAAAATTGGTGGTTGCATAGAAATTTTGCCCTAGCTTTTCTACCACTTCCTTCAATGCAGGAATGGTAATATCTACATCCTGATGAGTATGCATGGCAGTAGGTATCAGCCTGAGAATCAATAGCCCTTTAGGAATTACAGGGTAGGTAACAGGTGAACAGAATATGCCATATTTTTCCCGAAGTTCAATGGTCATTTGGCTCACCTGATTTTCGTCGGTTTCTATGATCACTGGCGTAACCGGAGTTGTGGTTGGGCCTATGTTAAATCCATTTTCTTTCAATTTTTGCTGTAGATAGTCCACATTATCCCACAATTTTTGCCTTAATTCAGGCATGGTACGCAGCAATTCCAATCTTTTTATGGCACCAATCACCAATGGCATTGGCAGTGATTTAGCATATATCTGCGACCGGGTGTTATAGCGTAAGTACTCAATAATGTCAGCATCGGCCGAAACAAAAGCCCCAATGCTGGCCATGGATTTAGCAAACGTAGAAAAGTAAATGTCTATTCCATCCTGGCAATTTTGATTCTCACCTGTTCCTGCACCAGTTGCACCCATCGTCCCAAATCCATGGGCATCGTCAACCAGCAACCTGAAATTGTAAGTATCTTTAAAATCAACGATTTCTTTCAGTCTCCCCTGATCGCCCGACATGCCAAAAACGCCTTCAGTGATTACTAAAATACCCCCTCCGGTTTCTTGAGATAGCTTGGTGGCTCTCACCATTTGCTTTTCAAACGATATCATGTCATTGTGTGGGTACACAAATCGTTTGCCACTATGCATGCGCAATCCATCAATGATACAGGCGTGCGCCTCTGAGTCGTAAACAACTACGTCACGACGGTCCAAAAGCGCATCAATAACTGACATAATGCCTTGATAGCCAAAGTTGAGTAAGAAAGTATCTTCCTTTTGCATAAAGTCCGACAAGTCTCGCTCCAATTGCTCATGGTAAATGCTGTTTCCAGACATCATTCGAGCCCCCATTGGATATGCCAGACCAAATTCCGCAGTAGCATCGGTATCAGCTTTTCGCACTTCAGGATGATTGGCCAATCCAAGGTAGTTGTTCAAACTCCAATTCAACATGCGTTTTCCCTTAAATTCCATCCAAGGGCCTATTTCGCCTTCGAGTTTTGGAAAAAAAATATAGTTGTGAAGCGATCTTGAGAATTTGCCTAATGGGCCACGGTCTTTGCGAAGTTTGTCAAAAATATCCACGTGCGAGATGTATGTCTGATGAATTAGGATGAATACGCGGCAAAATTATCCTTTTCTAGGCTGCAAACAAATGATTTAACATATCCTAATGCCCAATGAAGGTGTAGCCGTTCCTCCAAATCTTTCTTTTACTTTTGGCCTTCAACTCACAAAACCAAAAACCATTGAAAATAGAAAAATTACTGGTTGCCAACCGAGGTGAAATTGCCTTGCGGGTTATGCGTTCTGCGAAAGAAATGGGCATAAAAACTGTGGCAGTTTATTCAGAGGCTGATAGAGATGCCCTGCATGTTCGTTTTGCCGATGAGGCTTACATATTAGGACCTGCGCCATCCTCAGAAAGTTATTTGAAAGGCGAGAAAATAATAGAGGTAGCTAAAAATTGTGGGGCTCAAGCCATTCACCCCGGTTATGGGTTTTTATCAGAAAATGCAGCGTTCGCCCTTGCTGTTGAAGCGGCAGGTTTGCTTTTTATTGGGCCTTCAGCACACGCCATAAATATTATGGGTAGCAAATTGGCTGCAAAAGCAGCCGTGGCAAAATTCAATGTACCCCTTGTGCCAGGCACTCCTGGAGCCATTGCTAGTGCCAGCGATGCCATGGAATATTGTAACAAAATCGGATATCCAGTTTTGATCAAAGCATCAGCAGGAGGTGGAGGTAAAGGCATGCGGGTGGTCGAGCAAGCTTCAGAATTGGAAGAACAAATGGCTCGGGCAGTAGGCGAGGCTACCTCGGCTTTTGGCGACGGGTCGGTTTTTATAGAAAAATACATTGGTTCGCCCAGACATATTGAAATTCAAATACTTGGCGACCAACATGGAAATGTAGTTTATTTATTTGAAAGAGACTGTTCTGTTCAGCGCAGGCATCAAAAAGTGATTGAGGAAGCACCTTCGGCTGTGCTAACACCTGCTTTGAGAAAGCAAATGGGGGAGGCGGCTGTACAAGTAGCCAAATCTGTAGAGTACTACAATGCAGGTACGGTTGAATTCATTTTAAGTGAAAACATGGAGTTTTACTTTTTGGAAATGAATACCAGACTGCAGGTAGAACACCCTGTTACAGAAATGATTACAGGACTGGATTTAGTAAAAGAGCAAATCAGGATTGCGGAAGGCAAATCGTTGCCTTTTGCTCAAGAGGATTTGAAAATTCATGGACATGCAATTGAAATCAGGGTTTATGCGGAAGACCCAACGAATAATTTCTTGCCAGATACTGGCACTTTACAAACTTACGTGCGGCCACAAGGGCCTGGTATTCGTGTGGATGATGGCATGGAACAAGGTCAGGAAATTCCAATTTATTATGATCCTATGATATCAAAACTTATAGTGCATGCCGCCACCCGAGAAGAAGCTATTGATAGAATGATTCGTGCCATAGATGAGTACCACGTGACTGGGGTAGCCACTACTTTGCCTTTTTGCAAAATGGTCATGCAACATCCTGTTTTTAGAAATGAATGGTTCGACACCCATTTTGTGCAAAAATACTTTAAGCCAGATATGTTGAATGAAGCGCTAACACAAGAAGGAAAAACGGCTTTGGGAGCAGTAGCCGCATTGCTTGCGGGAGGACAATCTTCTGTTCAGGCAGCTGGCCAACAAAATGGCACCTTAGTGGCTGCGGGCTTACAGGGTAAATCGGCTTGGCAACTCAACAGGCTTTAAAAGTATTTTTTGCAAAAGCATACAAAGCTGTACTTTTGCACTTCCTTGCCCAGGTGGTGGAATTGGTAGACACGCTACTTTGAGGGGGTAGTGCTCGTTTGGGCATAGGAGTTCGAGTCTCCTCCTGGGCACAATGGCCGGCGATAAGCCGGCTTTTTTTTGGCCTTTTTGCAATTGAATTTCTTGCTCAAATTGAATTCCTGAGTAGATTTCAACAAACATAAATGATGGCATTTCCCTTTCTTGCACCCATATTTTAAAAACCTCAATTTCACCATGATTGACAAAGCCCTGGTTGGCACTTCATTTAAGAAGGCCTTTGGATATCCTCCAACTCAATTCTTTTTTTCACCAGGTAGGGTAAATCTGATAGGTGAACATATAGACTATAATGGGGGCTTTGTATTTCCGGCAGCTATAAGCTTGGGTATCATAGCTGCAGCAGCAAAAAGTACGGACAATGTAGTGCGGGTCAAGTCTGCAAACACAAAAGAAGAGGTGACTTTTCAAGTGGAAGAGGGCCTGGAATACTTAGCTGCAGATGGTTGGGGCAATTATCCAAAAGGTGTTTTTGCCATGCTGCTAACTGAAGGATTTAGTCCTTCTGGTTTCGATATTTACTACAACGGGGATTTGCCTGATGGTGCCGGGCTATCGTCTTCTGCTGCCATAGAAGTGCTCACTGCCTATTTGGTGCTTACCATGGAGGGAGAAGAAAACATTGACAAAGTTTGGTTGGCCAAATTTTGCCAGCGGGTCGAAAACAACTTCATAAAGGTCAACTGTGGAATTATGGATCAGTTTTCTGTTACTTTAGGTTTGGAGAAAAAAGCCATATTGCTTGATTGTCAAACGCTAGATTACAAGTACAGTCAATTGAACCTGGGTGAATACACTTTGGTAGTAATGAACACCAACAAAAGAAGAGAACTGGCAGAATCTAAATACAATGAGCGAAGAGGCGAATGCGATAAAGCATTGGCTGTTTTAAAACAGTATTTTCTATACAAAGACCTTTGTTCAGCTGAAATGGATGCAGTGTATACCCATATAAAAAATCCAACTTTGATGAAGAGAGCAAGGCATGTTATTTCAGAAAATCAAAGAGTGCTTGAGGCATTTAAGGTTTTGAATGAAGGTAATTTGTTGGAATTTGGAGCCTTATTGAACGACTCACACCAGTCGTTGCGAAGCGATTATGAAGTGACGGGATTTGAATTAGATAGCCTTGTTTATGCAGCTCAACAACACGCTGCTTGCCTGGGTGCCCGAATGACTGGTGCAGGGTTTGGAGGTTGTGCCATTGCTTTGGTGTTAACCTCTGACCTGGAGAGGTTTAAAAAAGATGTTGGGGCTTCCTATAAGCAACTAAGCAATCTGAAAGCCGATTTCTACGACGTTAATATCAGCAATGGAGTTCATGAAATTTAGTTTCTTAGCCTTTTTGGCTTTCATGGCTTGCCGGAGTAACTCAGGCAGTCATCACAACACCTATTTTATCACCGATTTTGGGGCAGTTGGCGACAGTATCACCTTGTGCACCCGTGCTTTCGAAGCGGCTATTGACCGGGCTCATAAAATAGGAGGAGGAACGGTTGTTGTTCCACCAGGGCGGTTTACTTCAGGTACCATCGAACTTAAAAGTAATGTGACACTTGAAGTGCAGGCGGGTGGTAAAATTATTGGCTCTTCAAATCTTGAGCATTACCCTCCCAAAACTTGGGGTCACAACAAAGACAGACAACCATATCACCTCATTTTTGCCAAAGGGGCTGAAAATATTGCCATTACGGGGCAGGGCGTTATTGATGGGAATGGCCCGGCATTTTGGGAGGCTCACAGCTTGGATTCGTTGCCCTTCTGGATTATGGCAAAAGGCAAAAAAATTAGTCCCATGGTTGAAATTGAAGGCTGCAGAAATGTGAAGATTCAAGATGTAACTTTAAAAACAGGTGGCGGCTGGACTTGCCACTTATACAATTCGGATATTGTGCATGTGAATCGGGTTAAAATTCTGAACAACCTTTACAGTCCAAACGGGGATGGTATCGATATTTCGGGATGTTCTGATGTTACAGTAAGCGATTGTATTATTAAAACCTGCGACGACGCCATTTGCCTCAAAACTTTTGGTGATAGCCGGGAATGCAAACGCATCACCATTAACAACAATGTGATTGAATGTTTGTGTGCGGCGCTCAAAATTGGCAATGAATCTTTCAGGAACATTGAGCAAGTGAGTTTCACCAACAATGTAGTGTATGGCTCGAACAGGGCGTTTGCCATTTATGCCGAAGGGGGAGGAACTGTTCAGGATATTACTGTTTCAAATCTGGTTTGTGATACTCGGACACCTTTGCTTTACAACCGACCTATTCATATTTCCTTGATGGAGCGCAAGGGAGCTGACGGGAGTACATATGGAGGAGAAAAATATGGACAGAAAGAATTTTATGATGTGGAAGGGCGAAAACCTCAGTTGAGGAATGTGAGCATTAGCAACGTAGTAGCAAGAACAGATGGCAGAATTCTGATAACCGCTGAGCCTGGCATGATGATCGAAAACCTAACTTTGAGAGATATTCAACTCATTTATCCTTTGATTGAGGACCCGGTGCCGCATGTTGAAGAAATTAAAAGTTGGCAATTTTCGCCTAAAAATCCTGAGGCTAAAAAGGCAAGGGCTGCCTTGGTTGCTGAAAATGTAATGAACCTGGTGGTAGAGAATTTTTTAGTAAAATGGCCTGAAACGGATGTTGTTCCTGCTGAATGGCAGTTTCCAAAGTTGATAGCAAATGGCACGCAGGCTTCTTTTACAAGAAACTACAGCAAATCCAAAGTTGCTGATATGTCAGCCATTTGGGCAAGAAACATCCAAGGCGGATATTGGTATGCACCATTGGCTAAAGCTTCAGGTGGTGGCTTGCCTGATGTGGATATCAATTATTCTAATTGGAAAAGCAAGTGATTTTTCTCAATTGTTATTGTCTTTTGCCTCCCTGTTTTTACCTTGTCCCTGATTTTAAATACTACCGAATATGACACACAAGAAATTTTACAAAGAATTAGGAAAACTACTCTATGCGGTAGCTAAATCAGATGGTAAACTTCATCCAAAAGAAGTGAAGGCAATCAAAGATTTGATTGCCCTGGAATTGGTTCCAATGGAAAAAAGCACCGACGAGTTTGGATCAGATGCTGCCTTCTATGCAGAATTTGAGTTTGAACTGATGGCCGATCGCTCTGTGAATCCTCAAGCTGCTTTTAAAAGTTTTGAAAATTTTTTAAAGGAGCACGACAAGCACATCAATGAAGACATGCGCAAAAAAGCCTATGATTTGGCTACCAAAGTGGCGCAATCGCTTCATGGTATCAACAAAGAAGAAGCTGTGATGCTGGAAAAACTTCGGGCAGATTTGCACATGGTGTAAAATCTATTACCATACCATTTCATTCAAACACAACTCAACCTTTCATCACTTTTTCCTTGAGCATCTGTTTGAAGTCCATGAGTTTCTGGCTCAATGATTCATCTGACGTGGCTAGAATCTGTGCTGCCAGAATGCCTCCATTTTCACCGGCATTTACCGCCACAGTGGCTACTGGGACTCCATTTGGCATTTGGGCAATAGAAAGAAGTGAGTCCCAGCCATCAAGCGAATTGCTGCTTTTCACCGGCACACCGATTACAGGCAAATGGGTAAGCGAGGCTACCATACCCGGCAAGTGAGCAGCTCCTCCAGCTCCGGCAATAATGACTTTAATGCCTCTTGAAGCTGCACTTTTTGCAAATTCAAACATGTATTCTGGCGTGCGGTGCGCCGAAACCGTGGTTATTTCAAAGGGTACATCTACCGATTGCAGAAAATCAGCGGCTTTTTGCATCACAGGCAAATCTGATGTACTGCCCATGATGATGGCGACTAAGGGAAGTTTGGAGCTCATGCGTGTGCTTTTAACAAATTTTTGGTCTGAATTATTTTTTGTTGAAGCTCGTCTGCCGAATGGGCAAGTAGGGTAACGTGCCCCATTTTCCGGTAAGGCTTCACCTGCTTTTTGCCGTATAGGTGAAAAAATGCCCCTTCTATACCCAGCAATGGGTTCACTCCGCTGTATTGCGCAGGGCCATTTTCAGTAGGTTCGCCCAGAATGTTGAGCATGGCGGCGTGTCCAAATGCCTTGGTGTTACCCAATGGCAATCCTAAAATAGCCCGAATATGTTGCTCGAACTGCGAAACGGCATTTGCCTTGATGGTGTGGTGTCCGCTGTTGTGTGGCCTGGGTGCCACTTCGTTTATCAGCAAGTTACTCTTTTTGTTAAGGAAAAATTCTACTGCCAGAAGCCCGACTATTTCAAGCTTTTCGGCCAGTTGAATGGCCAATTTTGCCCCAAGTTCCTGAATCTGCTGCGAAACATGGGGTGGCGAAATCAATTCTTCAACCAGGTTTGCTGCTGGATTAAACACCATTTCAACCATGGGGAAAGTTGTTGATTCGCCGGTCGAGCTTCGTGCAACAATTACAGCAAGTTCTTTGTCTATATCAACCAGTTCCTCCAGAAGCCCCGGGAAAACACTTGTTTCTGGTAATTGATCTGCATGTTTCAGCACTTGTACTCCCTTGCCGTCATAGCCATCTTTGGCAGATTTATATACAATTGGAAAAGTAGCCTTTGAAAGTAAATCATCCTGGTCATTAACCAAAACAAAATCGGAAGTTGGCAGGCCATGCTGGGCGTAGAACTGCTTTTGCAGCGATTTATCTTGAATAAGGGCCACAACTTCAGGTTGTGGATACACCTTTACACCATGTTGGGCCAATCTTTTCAAGCCATCAACCGATACATGCTCAATTTCTATGGTGACAACATCCAGGTTTTTCCCAAATTCAAAAACTGTGTCTGCATCCTTAAATGAACCGGTCTGAAAATGCGCACAAATGGGTTGACACGAAGCCTCTGGGTCAGGGTCTAACACATGAAATTGGATGCCGTAAGGAATGCCGGCTTGAATCAGCATTTGACCCAATTGCCCGCCACCCAAAATGCCAACTGTTGGAGCGTGGTAAGTGGGGTTTTGCTTTGGGGTCATGTATGGCTAAGCCGTTTTTGGTGTTTGTTCTAGGTTGTCGAGGGCCTCAAATACAGAGTTGTTGCTGATGTATTCGGGAACAATTTTCTTCATCTTTTCAACGATTTTTACCTCGTTGTTTGTAGCCGCCAGCTTCATCAAATCATCAATTTCACGTCTAGCTTGTTCAAAAGCGTATTCCCGAACTTTGGCCCGCATGATTTTGTGGTGGTGCGTGGGAATAATATCTTCAGCTTTGGCCAACAATTCTTCTTCAATTTTTTCGCCCGGGCGTAAGCCTGAAAATATGATATCAATATCAACGTAGGGTTCGAGGCCACTCAACCTCACCATACGTTCGGCGAGATCGAGCACTTTCACTGATTTACCCATGTCGAAAATGAAAATTTCACCGCCTTCGCCCATAGAGCCTGCTTCAAGTACCAATTGACAGGCCTCGGGAATGGTCATGAAAAAACGGGTGATGTCAGGATGGGTAACAGTAACAGGACCTCCGTTTTCAATTTGCTTCTTAAATCGGGGAATTACTGAACCATTAGAACCTAACACGTTCCCGAATCGGGTGGTAATGAATTTGGTGGTTTGATTCAGATTTTTACTGTCATTAATTGACTGGCAATAAATCTCAGCAATTCTTTTAGAGCAGCCCATTACGTTTGTTGGGTTCACTGCTTTATCTGTTGATATCATCACAAAACGATTCACCAGGTATTTCACTGATAAATCTGCCAGATTCCTTGTCCCTTTTACATTTACCCGAATGGCTTCAACAGGCACTTGTTCAATGATGGGCACATGTTTATAGGCTGCGGCATGGTACACAATATCGGGCCTGAAATCATCAAAAATATGTTCCATCCGACTTTTATCGGAAATGTCGGCCAGTATCGGAACGATGTGATGAAACCCGAGCCTTTCTTCAATTTCGAGGCTGAGATTTACCAATGGCGATTCCGCAGTGTCGATCAGGATGAGCAATTTAGGTTGCAGATGAGTGAGTTGGAATACAATCTCACTTCCAATAGAACCGGCAGCTCCAGAAATTAATACAGTTTTATCCTTAACCTGCTTCAGCAAATGACCCTTGTCCAGATTAATTGGTTCTCTGTCCAGCAAATCTTCAATCCGTATGTTTTTAATTTGGTTGATGTGTAATTCACCATGGAGCCATTTATTTACTGGGGGCACCAGTTTTACACTTACACCTTTTTTCAAACAAGTGTCTACAAATTCCTGCCTGTCGGAGTCCACATTTTCTGAAAGAATTACGGAATTGATATTTAGTTTGTTTATCAGCGATTCGATTTCAAGTGCGTGGTAAATTTTGTTTCCGTCTAATCTTTGCCCCACCAGTTTTAAATCATCGTGTACAAAAGCCACCACATTCATGTTGCTTTTTGGGTCATTTTCTATGGCCTTTTTGGCTAGAATAGCTTCTTCTCCACTACCGAAAATGATGACGTTGATTCGGGCTGGTTTTTTGTAAAACACTGATTTGATTTCATTTCCTATAATTTTTGCCGAAACCTTGTAGGCCACCAATGCCATCGAGGCCAGAAAAAAATCAATGATGACGATAGAAATAGGGTAGAAGAAAAACTTTTGCTCATGAGGAATGAACTTGTTCAATAAGCCCAGCAGCAGGGTGCTCGAAATGACTGAAAGAAAAACCCTGATAGAATCTTGTTCGCTTGTGAATTTTATTACTCCTGCATACGTTTTGAACAGGTAGAAAAAAATAGCCCTTACTCCTACCACCAAGATCAAGGTTTCTGGCAATTGCTGTTGGTAAATTTCAGGAATTGAAAAGTTGAACCGCAGCATATTGGCAAACAAAAATGTAGCTGCTACGATGCTGACATCGAAAGTGAGTACCAGTAGCCTGGAAACAAGCGCTGAAGTAAAAAACCGATTAGAGCGAGTCATTATGTTTCTTGAGCCTAGGGAAGTTCAAGTTTAAATCAAGTGGTGCAAATATACCTATTTTTTCTGGCTGTTGGATAAAAGATATTAGAAAGGTTTAATAAAAAGTTAAAATAATTATATAACAAATGCGCTTGATAGTAACATCGGATGACCTGCTTTGAGCGACTCGACGGCTAATAAAGCAGAAGCAGTAGAATTTGCGATTTCTCCAAAGTTATCAGTTGCTTCAATTTCCCCTTTTGCATAGGCCGACAAGCTGGCAAACATATTTTGGTGTCCTTTGTCCAATTTGCTGCTCATCGAGTTGAAGCTCTTGAAACCAAAGCCTTCCATTTTTCTAAAGTTGTCCATAATCAGGGTTTTACCCGATTGATACACTTCAACTCTTTCTTTGGAATATGCTTTGTGCCCATTTGAAAAATAGTGAATGGTGCCCAAACTTCCATTTGCAAATTTGAGTACAAGCGTTGCATTGTCGGTGTTACTGGAAGGGTTTGCACCCAAGGCAGTCATGTGTACCGATTCGACCAAAGAACCAGACAGGAAAATCATAAGATCCATAAAATGGCAGGCTTCTCCAATGATTCTACCTCCACCTACCTCCATATTGTGAAGCCAGTTATCTGCTGGAATGTGCCCTGCATTCATCACCGCCACCATATTCATGGGTTCTCCACTACTCAGCAGCTGTTTCATTTTCAGTGCATAGGGCGAAAATCTCCTATTGTAGCCAACCATTACCATTTTACCTGATTTTTCCCTGGCCTCCATCACCTGATTGAGTTCTTCGAAGTGAATGGCCAATGGTTTTTCCACAAATACATGCTTGCCCAATTCCAGGCTTTCGATAGTCATGGCAGCATGTTGATTGTGCCTGGTCGTGATGGCAACCCAGCTCACTTGTTCACTTTTTAGAATCTCCCGATAGTCGGTGGTGGTTTGTGGAATGCCATATTTTTTGGCCAGAAAAGTACCAGAAACCCCAGCATGACTAGCCACATGGCTAATTACAGCTTTTGCTTTGTGCAAAGCTGGCAACATGGTGGCTTTGGTATAGTTGCCTGCACCAATGATGCCCAAAGTACCAGTTTGCATAAGGGGTTTTACGCCTGAAACGGACACCAATCTACTCAAAGCTGACCCATTTTCAGGGTAAGCTAAAATCGATGCAATCGTTTTCTTTTGACCTATTTGCCCATAAATGGATTCAAAATCTGCCAATGGAACAACTTCTGAAATCAAGGGTTTTACTTGAAGTTTTCCAGATGAAATGGCTTGTAAAACTGCCTGAAAGTTTCGCTTTTCAGTCCAACGAACGAAAGCCAAGGGGTAGTCTTGACCTCGTTGTTCATAATTCTCGTCGTAGCGCCCAGGGCCATAGGAGCAGGAAACCTGGAAACTGAGCTCTTTTTCATAAAACTCAGCCCTGTTGAGTTCTAAGCCTGTCACGCCAACCAACACAATGCGACCTCTTTTTCTACTCATGCGGGCACTTTGCGACACCAGAGTGCTGTCTTTGGTTGACGCCGTGATAATTACTCCATCGGCTCCAACGCCATTTGTAACAGTTTCTACGTACTTCACCGGGTCTGATACTGTGCTTAAATTCACCGCATCTACACCTTTGGCCACTGCAATGTCAATTTTTGAAGCATCAAAATCGAAGCCAATCACTTTGCAGCCTGAAGCCACCAACATTTCAGCGGTCAGTAAGCCAATAAGTCCGAGACCCATCACCACAATGGTTTCTCCAAAAGCAGGTTGCAGCAACCTGATGCCTTGCAAACCAATAGATGCAATGACTGTAAATGAGGCTTCTTCATCGCTCACATTGTCGGGCACCAAAGCAGCCAAATTTATAGGCACACACACATATTCGGCATGTGAACCATTTGTGGCTACCCGATCACCTATGCTAAATTCAGTTACGCCTTCTCCTACTTCTATGACTTGCCCAACCTGGCAATAGCCCAAAGGAATAGGTTGTTCCAATTTGTTGAAAACTGCCTCCAATGTGGGCATCAATCCGTCTGATTTGATTTTGTCGAGCACCATTTTCACCTTTTCAGGTTGTTGCCTGGCTTTTGATAGTAGATTCGATTTTCCGAATTCTACCAACATGCGCTCGGTGCCTATAGATACCAATGAACGGGTGGTGCGAACTAGAATATGACCTTTGCGAACCAGAGGAACCGGTACTTCTTCGAGAATGGTTTCCCCTGTTTTAAAAGATTGGATGAGCTGCTTCAAAAATTTTGTGCCTGAAAATGAGGCCACAAAATTGCCCTTTTCGAGGAAGACAGAAAAATGAAATGAACAATAGGCTTATTTTTCGCCTATGGTCACATATTGCCCGCCGAGGGGAACAAACGACAAGTGTTTCTCCAGAAAATGAAGCTTTTTGAAAAACCCTCCTCTGGGAAAAAACAAGGTGAAATGATTTTTTACTTGTTTAAACCCAGCATTCTTCAATATTTTTTTTGAATATCCAGGCGCAAGCAATACCGCATCTTCATCGAAAGGGCAGGTGTTTACCATGTGGCAGGTAACCGGATTGTAAGGGTTGTGTTCCCAAATAACCATTTTGCCGCCAGGCTTCAAAGTTCTGTATGCTTCTTTCATCAAAGGCGGGTGAAGATCGAAGCGGATGTGGTGCATCACAGTGGCCACCAGCGTGAGGTCGAATGTGTTGTCGGGATATGGAATGTGGGTGCCGTCATACACCTTAACTTCGGTTTGAGGCAAGTTTTTTGCTGCCGCTTCCTGAATGCTGAGTTCAGAAATATCAATGCCTTTCATCTGGGCATTCGGAAAATTCTGACTGAAATATTGCAGGCAAGTACCATCTCCTGCACCCAAATCAAGTATATGGGCTGGCATTTGCTTGCTCAGAAATTCTCTCAGCCATTTCACTTTAAATTCTGAAAAGTAATGACTGTCGGCTCCGGCAAGCTTCAGGTTTTCGTTGTGGATTTGTCTGTAGTCTGTAGCAAACTGATCGAAGTTGTCGAAAGAAGATTCAGAGCCCATGATTTGAAATGTGATGATCGAGGGCAAAAGTATTGGTTCCATTCATCGAACAGTTTTTGTGAGTGAAATTATTCAACTTACTTTTGTCAACAATTAGGAAGATCTGAAGTTATAAATAGGTATTTCTGAAAGAGACACACAGTAAATGAAACAACAAATTAGGTTTGTGCCGAAAGACAAAAGCAAGTTTTTCGCCACCTTGAGGTCACGAATAGACAATTATTTCACAGATAACAATCTTTCGAAGCATGCAAATTCGGAGATGGTGGTGAAGTCCATCGTCTTGTTAGGCGGCTATATTTTCACTTTTGCATTCATGCTTTTTCTGGGAATCAACGGTTGGTCTGGCTATCTCCTTTGGGCTTTGATGGGCGTCTTTTGTGCCGGCATTGGTATGAGTGTGATGCACGACGCCAATCATGGCGCATATTCCAAAAAACAGGAAGTGAATGACTGGATAGGCTATTCACTGAATTTAGTAGGTGGTGCTGTTACCAACTGGAAATTGCAACACAATATTTTGCACCACACGTACACCAACGTGCCTACCCATGATGATGACATTCAAAACAGGGCTATTTTAAGGTTCAATCCTCAGGGCAAGTCCAATCTTATTCACAAGTTTCAATTTGTGTATGCCTTCTTTTTTTATGGCATTTTAACCTTGTATTGGGTCACACTCAAAGATTTGGTTCAATTGATTAAGTTCAAGAAGGACGGTGTAAGCAAAGCAACCGACAAAGAGTTGTTCGTGTTGTTTTTGAAAATGAGCATGATGAAAATTGCTTATTTTTCTGCCATGTTGCTACTTCCTGTATATGTTTTTGGGTTTTCATGGACCTTCGTATTGACCGGATTTTTGCTGCTGCATTTTGTAACAGGATTGATTTTAACTGTTATTTTTCAATTGGCGCACAGTGTGGAAGGCACCACACATCCCATGCCCGATTCAACCGGGATTATTGAGAACGATTGGGCCATCCACCAAATGCATACTACTGTCAATTTCTCCAGACACAATAAATGGTTGAGCTGGTATGTAGGAGGGCTCAATTTTCAGGTAGAACATCATTTATTTCCCAGAATTTGCCATGTTCATTACCCTGCTTTGGCGCATATCGTGAAAGAAACCGCAGAAGAGTTTGGCATTCCCTACTTGGAGAATCACACATTTGGTCAGGCGCTCAATTCGCATATCGCCTTGCTGCAGCGCATGGGCTTGCCAGAATTGAACGAGGCGATTGCCTGATTATAAGTCAACAACTTTTTACCAAGGCATGGTGCTCAATTTTTCAGTGAGCACTTCCACTTTGTCGCCAGCATAAAGTAAAATGCACTGGCTTTTGGGCTTAAGCTTAGACCAAACTTTTAGGCCTGTAAACATGTCTGTTTTTATAAGCCGGTTTGATTTTAATTATAAGCAGATTTTCAGTTTAATTCCAGATTTGCAAGAAATTGCAAAAATGGAGTTCCATTCCAGATTTACATAAAAATGTACATTTGGAGTCGCATTCCCGATTCGCAATAACTTTGATTTCTCCTTGTCTTTCGCTCAATTTGCCCCTGCTTTTTTTGATTAACCAAGTAAATAGTAACAACACATGTCGCAGTCTGTCCTGATTGGGGAAAAAGAATATTTTCCCATGGTAAAAAAGGTGCTTTATGAAGGCCCTCAATCTTCAAACCCCTATGCTTTTAAGTTTTACGACGAGAACAAAATTGTAGCAGGAAAGGCGATGAAAGACCACTTTAAATTTGCAGTGGCTTATTGGCATGCCTTCTGCAATAAGGGTGGTGACCCTTTTGGCCCTGGCACCAAAAATTTTCCATGGGATGTTGCTTCTGATAAAATCCAGGCGCATAAAGACAAATTGGATGCTGCTTTTGAGTTCATCACCAAAATGGGCATTCCGTACTATTGTTTTCACGATTACGATCTGGCACCAGAAGCAGATACTTTGGCTCAAAGTGAAAAAAATCTGTTTGCCATAGTTGATTATGCCAAACAAAAACAAGCTGCCAGTGGAGTGAAATTACTTTGGGGAACAGCCAATCTGTTCAGCAATCCCAAGTTTATGAACGGGGCATCGACCAACCCGGATTTCAATGCGGTGGCACACGCAGGGGCGCAAGTGAAAATGGCATTGGATGCAACCATGGCATTGAATGGTGAAAATTATGTATTTTGGGGTGGGAGAGAAGGCTACATGAGCTTGCTTAACACCGACATGAAAAGGGAGCTGGAGCATTTGGCGAAATTTCTCACCATGGCGAAAGACTATGCACGCAGCCAGGGTTTCAAAGGTGTGTTTTTTATAGAACCAAAGCCTATGGAGCCTTCCAAGCATCAATATGATTTTGATTGTGCAACGGTGGTGGGTTTTTTAAATCAGTTTGAGCTTCAAAACGATTTCAAATTGAATATTGAAGTGAACCACGCCACATTAGCTAACCATGCTTTTACTCATGAGCTTCAGGTGGCCGCCGACAACAATATGCTGGGAAGCATGGATGCTAACCGTGGTGATTATCAAAATGGTTGGGATACCGATCAGTTTCCAAACAATCCGATGGAGATTACAGAGGCCATGCTTATTTTGCTTGAAGCAGGTGGTTTGCAAGGTGGCGGCATCAATTTCGATGCAAAAACCCGCCGAAACTCAACAGATTTGGAAGATATTTTCCATGCTCACATCGGTGCTATGGATGTATTTGCACGTTCGCTGGTGGCTGCTGACAACATTTTGCAAAAATCGGATTACAAAAGATGGAGGACAGAACGGTACGCTTCTTTTGATTCTGGCAAAGGCAAAGACTTTGAAAGTGGCAAATTGACCTTGCAGGATTTGTACAGCTATGCGCAAACTGTGACTCCAACTCAGATTAGTGGCCGTCAGGAATTGTATGAAAACCTGGTCAACCAGTTTGTATAAACTGAATTGATGTAAAAACTAAAAAGACAGGTTTTGGCCTGTCTTTTTAGTTTCTGGAAAGTTTGAAAAGGACTATTGCTTAATCAGCCTCAGTGATTTATTCAAGTTGTCGGTTTTAAATTTGATCAAATATGTACCAGCTGGAAAGTCCGATAGATCCAATGTAGACTCAGTAATTGAACTTTGCACTACCTGAGTTTTAACCAGCTGACCTACCATGTTATACACCTGAATTTCAGCAAGTTTATCCAGCCCTGAGGTTTTCAAAGTAAATAACCCAATTCCAGGATTTGGGAAGATGGTAAAGCTTGGCTTTGAAACTAATTCATTTCCAATGGCTAATGCACCATTGAACAGAGTTTCTGGTGCGCACCCCAACAACTCAACCTCACTAACTTGCATAAACGATGTACCTCTAAGTGTTGGGAACGTTACCCGGTATCTTGTATAGCTTTTGGTATTGGCAAACACAGACAACACCACACGCTGCCTTCTCGCTGTAAACAATGGGACATCGCCTTCTGCAATAGATAACCATTTAAACCCATCCCAGCCTTGTAGCCTGTAGCTGGCAGGGTCACGCTCAGGCGCATCGTTGCCAGATGTGATGGACAGCTGCACAACCGGGTTGTGAGCACGTGGAACCGTCACAACAAAGCCTGAACCAAAGCCGGTAAAGTTAAGATATTTAGCGGGTTGGTTGTCAATTGCCCTAATTGGTTCTTCACCGATTGGTGGATTCCTGCTATCTGCATTCGAGCCATTCACAATTTCAACAACATCGCCGGTCAATGTCACGTCGGCCAAAGCGGTACATGGTTGTGACACATTCACCGTAGGAGGTGCACAGGCCAATAGCCTCACTTCTGCCACTTGCATCACACTACAATTTGCACATGAAGCGCCAACAATGGTTGGGAATATCAAACGGTAATGCCTGTAGGCAGTTGAGTTGCTAAATGCTATTTCCTGAGCTTGAAATCTCGCTGTAAACAAAGCAAAAGATCCTTGTGAAATCAAAGTGTAACTTACTCCATCCAATGAACCTGAAAGTTGATAGCTGGAAGGGTCACGGGTTGGCACGTCATTGGCCGACACCAGCACCAAACCCCGCACAATTGCCAGCGTGTCCGTGTTAATTGTCAAACCAGAATTTGCACCTTGGAAGTTAAGATACTTGGTGTTTACGTTGTTGTCAATTGCTTTTGCCACGTTCTCATTTGCTGGTGAAGTGGTGCCGATTGCTGTTACAGCGTTGGTAGGTTTTACAATATTCCGGAGAGTAGTTGTACAATTCTGGTTAGGTTGCTGCACTGAGCAAGTCCTGGTCAAACTATCAGCAGGTGGAACGCCAACACAGCCAGCAGGCGAAGCGGAAAATGTCCTGGTCTGTGTTCCGTTGCAAGTAGTCCAGGGCGAATAGGTAAATGAACATGCAATAGGTTGAACACCTGATGTCACCATGTTGATGTTGTCCATGTAGATGTAATTGCCATAAGCGGAACGGCTTACAAAGACAAACTGGACTGAACTAGCGCCTGAAAATGCACTCAAATTAATTGTTTCCGTTCTCCATTCCGATGAAGTTGGTGTGAATGAACTGGTACGTGCGGAAGCTGTGGCCAAGGCAGTTCCTCCTTTTCTATAAACAACCTGGTAGTTAGTTCCACAGTTTGCTGCTGCCAGAATTGTGAGCGTGTCTGCTTTGCCCGTGTATTGTGCATAGGCTACATCGAATCTAAGCTGAGAAGCCGCTAGTCCGCTTAAATTGACTACAGGAGAATACAGTGTATCTACTCTTCCTGTTGAATTAGGGGAAGAATAGTTGTTGATTCTCATACTTCTTGAGCTGGCTCCAAACGCTCCAATGCCGGTATGAACAGTCCATGTATTGTCGTTGTTAGGATTTACCACATCCCAACCTGTAGGTAAACTGGCACTACCTTCAAATCCTTCATTGAAAGGGGCTGAAGAAGCACTGTTGAGTGTAACGTTTGCAAATCTGCTCGAATGTGTGCAGCTGTTTTTTGTAACAGCAACATTGTAGGTTCCCACTTTTGCAGCTGTTGCATTGGTTACTGAAATAGACGGGTTTGTAGATGTAAAACTGTTTGGCCCCGTCCACGCATAAGTGGCATCTGTTATACCTGTCACGCCTAAATTAATCGTGCTGCCAGCGCATACCCTTCTGCTTCCAGTAATACTGTAATTTTCAATCTGATAACCCGTTACACATGTGGCACTGTTTACCCTTGAACGCATTGTTGTCGATGGCAATGGCCCAAATCCTTGTGTGAAGTCTATACTTCCATTGGTATGGCAATAACTCATGATAGTGCCAGACTGCGGTATTCTTGCACCCGTGTAGCATGAAGTTGAACCAAATGGTTCTACAGTTCCGCAAAAATCAATTGGCCTGCGTGTTCCATCAGGATGTAGCCACCCGCACCAGTGGGTATGGTTTGAACCAAAATTGTGTCCAATCTCATGGGCAACAACGTTTACAGTCCAAGAATAAACTGGGAAAGCAGAATATTGCATGGATACATTACTGTATGCAATGTTGGTGGCACTTGTTGAGCTACATATTGAATTGAGATAAGCCAACCCTCCCAGGTTCCCCGCTTTGTTGGAAATCAAGTGTGCAATATTGCCGCTATAAGTAATACTTTGAATCCTTGTTCTGAACGCATCAAGTGCAGCTCCAGACGATGTGCTCGGATATGGGTCAAGTGTAGTCCAAATATGCAATTGACTTAAATTGATGTGTATCAAGTCTCTTGCATACAGTAGTTTAACCACATTAAATAAGCCATTGATATAGTTTGTAGTTGTGGTCACATTGCTCCCATTTTGTAAATAGGTTTGGTTGTCTGCTTCAAAGTAGTTGTTTACGGTTTTGCAACCGGGCGACTTGGTATTGTCGGGTTCTTCTTCTTTATGTCCTTCTTGGTGAGAATCAAGCTCAGGTGTATGGCAGTCAAACGGATTTCTTTCAGGCAAATTCAAATCATTATAAACCACATGCAAAGCGTTGTTTTTGGAAATTGACTTTCTATCCAGAACCCCTATGTTGTAGTTTCCACTAGGAGTAGCCACCATGCCAAATACTTCGTTTTCAAAAATGCTGATAGCCGCCAGATTATTTGGTTGTCCAGCCATGTGGCCTTTGAAGAAAAATGCTTTAGGGGCATTGGTGGTTTTGCCGTCCGAGGTGGTGACAATAAAGTCATCTGTTAAAGGTTGCCACAATTCAAGTTCCAGGGTTGAGGTTTTGCCCGCCTCCAACTGTATATTAAAAGAAGCCTTCGAACCTTTGAAACTTTTCAAAGACTCATAAACTTGCCTGTTGAAGTTGAAGTATTGAGCCTGACTTTTCCAGCCTGCATCTTTGATACTTTTATTAGATTGGAAAATGTAGTCAAGTTGGAAAACCTGAGCGGATGCTGACAAACCTATCAGCATGGCAAAGATGAAATATGTGAAAGAATTAGACAAAAAGAGGCCTGTCCAAAGAATTATCTTTAGTGAAGATTTCATGTGAGTGGTAGTTGAGAATACAACTGTAGGTTAAAGCAGTTTAATCGTATGTATTAATCGACGAAATATTAAATTATATCTTTGAGTTGATTTTTGTTATTGAAAATATTGCTTAGATAAATCCATTGAAAATATTAATATTTTAATATTTTTGAAAGAACTGGATGCCTAAAGTGTAGCTTTTGCAGGCAAAGTGTATATCAAAAAAAATTTAAGTTTTTTTTGGGGCCACATTCAATTTTTCAACTATAAAATTACTAGATAAAATTTTTTTATTTACAGAATTGCAAGGGCATTGCAAGGCATGCAAGACGAAATTTAGATGAATGATGACCTGATAATTTCTTGGCTAAGTTGGTTTGCTCAAGAACTTAACACCAACGGTAACCGAGTACTTTTTAATGAATTGGTTTTACTTAACGCATTCAATATGTTGCTTTTATGTTTTCTCGGAAACATCTAAATGCAATCGAGACTCCCAAGAAATTGACAAAATCCAAAGTTGGAAACAATTCCTCTTATTTGCAGCCTTGTATGACCTTGCTGACGCCGCTATTTTTATTTTCTGAATGGTTTGTAGTGTTAGCTGCCTTTTTCTGGGTGCTTCGAAATTCGACATGGGTTCATCACATTCCTTTTCTTGCCGGTCTGCTTTTACTGCATCTTTTTGTTGGGGTGGCACCCCTTTATTTTTGGTTTTTTGGACCATTTACTATTTTGAGTTACCCATACTCTGCCAAGTTTGACAAAGCCACAGGAATTTACCTGGTAGGTATAATTGCGTTTATAGCCGGGTATTCATCGTTATATTTCCGAAAATCGAAAAGTGTAAAAATTCAGTTAGCGTCATATCGGAGCAATTGTTTAGCTCAACGAGCAATTCCTGCGTTGCTTGTTTTTCTTATTGTGTGCTGGATTGGTGTTTTGCTCAACTTTTATCTGAGTGGAGTAAATTTGGCTCAAGTTCTCAATCCGAGCAACCGCACTCCAGCGACTATGCTTTTCTCCATTCCTATTTACAACGGGTTTTTGGAGTCTTTGGCCAATTCCTTCATCTCTATTTTGTTGCTTCTTTTCGCTTTCTCTGGAAAGAAGGCTTGGGTTTGGCTGCTCATTGGGTTTCATGTATGCTTTTTTTTTCTAGCAGGTTGGCGCTTCAGAATCATGGTTATGTTGCTTGGCATAGCCGTTTATTATTTGCCTCAAGTGAGTTTCAAATCAATTTGGAAATGGAGTTTAGCCGTCTCTGCGGGTTTTTTGCTCATGCTGTGGGTAAGCCAAAACAGAATGGCCATTTCGAAACGAATGTTTCACCTGGTTAGCTTTTCTATTTCCGATTATGACACCTTTCGAATTGTTCACGAAGTGGGTAGTTGCCGTACATTTATGGCTACTTTATTGTTCATTAAAGAAAATAGTATTGCCCCAGACTTTGGTGCCTCCTTTTATTTACCCATTTATTGGCGCTTTCAACCTTCAAGTCATTTTGAAGGGGGAGTGAGACCAAAACCGCCTTTGCTTGAATTGGAAAAAGCCTGGATACCCAAAGACGTAAAGCAAAACTTAAATCCTGGTGTATGCAACCTTGAAGAATATTATCTTCTTCTAGGCTGGCCAGGCTTGATTGTACTCATGGCAATATTTGGACTGGCACTTCATGCAATTCCCAAATTGCGAACGACTCCGCTTCAAACCGGCGCTCAAGTGGTTTATTCTGCCTATTTGTTTCAGTTTGTTAGCAGAGGCTATTTGCCTCAACAGCTAAAATTATTAGCATTTTTGAGTTTGCCATTTCTGGTTCTGTTTATTTTGAACAAAATTCACCCCGAATTAGGTCACCAATCTACCCAGCATGAGCATCAGGCTTGACACATACAACAACAGCTGGTACAACCCAGGTGGAAGTGCCTTCAAACGACTGCTTTGGTACTTTGTAAATGCAGTATTTTTTCAAACTGCCTATTTTCCATTCAATGGGCTAAAGGTGACTTTACTTCGCTTGTTCGGTTGTTATGTTGGAAAAGGAGTTGTGGTTAAGCCATCGGTAAACATCAAATATCCTTGGCTTTTGACAATCGGAGACTATAGTTGGATTGGCGAAAAAGTATGGATAGACAACCTGGCTCAAGTGGATATTGGAGCGCATTGTTGTTTGTCGCAAGGCGCATTTCTTCTTTGTGGAAATCACGATTATACCAAGTCAACTTTTGACTTAATGGTAAAACCAATTGTACTACAAAATAGTGTCTGGGTGGGTGCTAAATCAATTGTAGCTCCAGGAACAGTGATGGAAGAAGGAGCGATGCTGGCTGCCGGATCGTTAGGCTCGGGTATACTGCAGGCCTTCACCATTTACCAGGGAAATCCGGCTCTTGAAGTCAAAAAACGAGTTGTAGGTTCATGAAAATCACTGTGATAACTGTGGTGTTTAACAATGTTTCTACACTGCCAGATACCATCAAATCAGTTGCCAGCCAGCAAGATGTAGACCTGGAATACATTATTATAGACGGTGGCTCTACCGATGGAAGTTTGGAGGTGATCAAAGCCTATGAAACCATAGTTTCAAAATGGGTTTCGGAGCCAGATGCTGGCATTTACGATGCCATGAACAAAGGAATTTCATTAGCCACAGGAGATGTGATCGGTTTCCTCAATGCAGATGATGTGTATGCATCAACCGACGTGCTCAAAGCAATAGCAAATCAATTTGGTGATGCAGAAGTGTTGTATGGCGACCTTCAATACCGTAAGCCCGATTTGAAAAAAGTAGTACGCATTTGGAAATCAGGCAATTACAAGCATGGAGATTTTCTTTTGGGCTGGATGCCTCCTCATCCAACCTTTTATGCCCGAAAGTCTTGTTTTGAACGTTGGGGCGGATTCAGGCTTGAATTGAGATCTGCTGCCGACTACGAACTGATGCTGCGCTTTTTGCATAAGCACCACGCTAAAGTAGTTTATCTGCCCAAAATGATGGTGCACATGCGCACAGGTGGTGTGAGCAACAGCAGCCTAAATAACAGAATCAACGCCAATCAGGAAGACAAAAAGGCTTGGGAAATGAATGGGCTAAATCCCTGGTTTTTCACACTTTGGCTTAAGCCAATCCGGAAATTGCCACAGTTTGTTTTCTTCGGTTAACCATAATTTTCATCCAAACCCCTTAACTTTCGCCCAAAATCAAGCTGCTTTTTCATGTTAGTAGGAAATAAAAAAGTGGTGAGCCTGAGCTATACATTGCATGCAACAGCTGCCGGCGAAACCACAAAAAAGGAAGTTGAATCTGTGTCTGCAGACCGACCGTTGGTGTTTTTATTTGGTTCTGGCAATTTGTTGCCCGACTTTGAGGCAAACCTTGCAGACAAAAAACAAGGCGATGGCTTTCAATTTACCCTCACACCCAACCAGGCCTATGGCGAAGTGGACGAAGAGTCGATAGTAGATTTGCCCTTTGAAGCTTTTTCTGTAGATGGCGCCGTAGACAAAACCATGCTGGTACTCGGTCATTCCCTCACCATGACCGATCATGAAGGTCATCGTTTCGACGGAGTCATTGTTGGGGTTGAAGACACAGGCGTTACCATGGATTTTAACCATCCGATGGCTGGCATGACCCTTTATTTCAGCGGTTTAGTAGAAGAAGTTCGAGAAGCCAGTGCTGAAGAATTGGCACATGGTCACGTGCATGGTCCAGGTGGACATCACCATTAATTTTCAGTAAAAGACAATCGTCAAGAAACCCGGGCAGTGCTCGGGTTTCTTTAAATGGATTGCAAAACATTTACTACAACAATCTCTTTGTTTTATTCTAGCAGTACTTGACTTCAGTCTTGATTTCTAAGTTTTAAATAGGGCTTGCAGAAAAAGTAAACATTGAATTTTGGGGCGGTTATTTACATTGTTTTTTAGAATCATTTTTAAGCCCGCATTCAACCTTAGTAGATACATCACATATAAATTCTAAACCTTATTGCCTTATTTTTCAACACCTGGCAAAATAAGGTAATAAGGTTGGCCTATTTGGCAATTACCGGCTATTTAGGTTCAAATACAATTTCTGCAAGTCAGAAAGTACTTGTTACCGTAGTTCTTTTGACCAAGTTCGTAACATTTTGCTTATTTTCTCCAAATAGCTTGCATTTGCTGTTTGAAATTATGACTTAACCAATTGATTTTAAAAAATATAAGACTTTTCCAGCAGGCTCTAAATAGGCGAATTGATTATCGGCTTTTTACCCGATATTTCCGATTATCGGCTTTTTACCGGATAATTTTGTTTTTCATAGTAACTGTCTCCTAGTCAACTCAACCGTACTGATTACAAAAGTGGCAATTGCACCTATTCATACATTTCTATATTTGCAGCTCACTTTTATTTTACTGAATCCAATTCAACCATGATAAAACGGTTTTTCCTCTACACTGCTCTTCTCTTTTCTTGCGCATCAAGCTTTACGTTTGCCTCCCCGGATGAAGGCATGTGGTTGCCCATGTACCTAAGGCGCATTCATCCTGACATGCAGAAAATGGGCTTAAAATTATCTGCCGACGAATTGTATAACATCAACAATTCCAGCCTGAAAGATGCGGTAGTTTGGTTTGGCGGCTTTTGCACTGGCGAAGTTATTTCTGGCGAAGGCCTCGTGCTCACCAACCATCACTGTGGATTTGAATCCATTCAAACGCACAGCACACCTGAAAAAGATTACCTCACCAATGGATTTTGGGCCATGAATCGCCAACAAGAAATTCCAACTCCAGGACTTTTTGTCAGCTTTTTGGTAAGAATGGAGGACGTGACTGCAAGAGTTTTAGGCAAGCTAAATGCGGAGATGAGCGAAACTGATAGACAAAAGGCAGCTGCAACAGAATTGAAAGCCATAGAAAAAGAAGCTATAGAAGGCACAAAATTTACGGCCCAGGCCAAAGAGTTTTTCAATGGCAATGAGTATTATCTTATGGTTTATGAAACCTTTACCGACATCCGATTGGTAGGTGCACCCCCGAGTTCTATTGGGAAATTTGGTGGCGATACCGACAATTGGATGTGGCCAAGGCACACCGGAGATTTCAGCATGTTTAGAATTTATGCTGGAAAAGACAACAGCCCTGCTGAATACTCTTTAGAAAATGTTCCTTACAAACCCAAGCACTTTTTTCCGGTTTCGCTAAGTGGTGTGAAAAAGAATGACTTTGCCATGGTAATGGGCTGGCCTGGACGCACCGACCGCTACCTGACGTCTTATGGTGTGCAAATGGCACTTGACATCACCAATCCAACCAGGGTTATGTTGCGTGATGCCAAGTTGAAAGCCATGAAAGAAAACATGGACAAAAGTGATAAAGTTCGCATCCAGTATGCCTCAAAATATGCCCAGATAGCCAACTATTGGAAATACTTCATTGGCGAAAGCCGAGGCCTAAAGCGGTTGGATATTCCTGACAAAAAAATGGCTGAAGAAACTGCCTTTCAGCAATGGGTAAATGCCGATGCGAGCAGAAAAACCAAATATGGTAATGCGTTGAATTTGATTTCAGGGGCTTACGAGAAGAGACGAAAATATGCCATGGGTGAAGCTTTTTACGGTGAGGCTGCCATGGGGCCAGAAGTAAACCAAGTGGCTTTGGCTTTCAAAAGTCTTCGGGATTTAATGGCTGAAAAGCCAAAAGATGCGCAAAGTAAAAAACTTCAACAAGACCAGATTGCCACCATTATTCCTAGGTTTAAAGAAGGTTTGGCCGATGTTTGGAAAGACTACGATGCCAAAACAGACAAGCAAATTTATAAGGCCATGATGCAAGCCTATGTAGACAAAATGCCAAAAGATCAATTGGCACCTGTTTTTGCAGATATCGAAAAAAAGTTCAAAGGCGATATGGATAAATTTACCGATGATGTTTTTGCCAAAACCATATTTGCAGATCAGGCTAAAGTGAATGCATTTCTGGAAAAGCCAGAATTTAAAGTGCTTGACAAGGATCCAGCATTACAGGTAATTAGTTCTATTTCAACACATTGGAACGCCATCAGAACCAGTGAGATTAACCCATTACAGGTTGATTTGAACCGAGGCAACAGATTGTATGTGGAAGGAACCATGGAAATGTTGAGAAACAAAAAACAGTTTTATCCTAACGCCAATTCTACCCAAAGGCTCACTTACGGTAAGATAGATGATTACTTTCCACAGGATGGGGTGTTTTACAACTACTTCACAACGCTTGAAGGCATCATGGAAAAAGAAGATCCAAGCAATGAAGAGTTTATAGTTCCTGCTAAGTTAAAAGAGCTTTGGCGCAAAAAAGATTATGGGCAATACGGCGTAAACGGCACTGTTCCAGTAGGGTTCATCAGCAACAATGATATTACCGGAGGAAACTCAGGTTCACCAGTTTTGAATGCCCGTGGCGAGCTAATTGGCTGTGCGTTCGACGGCAACTGGGAAGCCATGAGTGGAAATATTGCCTTTGAACCCAACATGCAGCGCACCATTTCGGTCG
>Ga0247837_1002309_pt1 | contig 36511 bp, 31 predicted proteins | sample LaCtaG_2_FD_187115 | JGI IMG/M metagenome (GOLD analysis project Ga0247837, IMG submission 187115) | Freshwater microbial communities from meromictic Lake La Cruz, Castile-La Mancha, Spain - LaCruzMarch2015_14.5m | ecosystem: Environmental > Aquatic > Freshwater > Lake | place: Spain: Castile-La...
GTCCTGAATGTAATTCAAGGTTTTTTACCCTCGTCTCACTTAGAGAGGTGCCTTACTCTCCGACTCAAACTCCCATACCTAGAGTTCCGTATGTTCCACCAAAGTCACAGTATGAAATCGACGAGGAGAAGCGACTCCAAGATGAAGAGTTGATGGATCCGGATCTTCTTGCGAAATTCAAGCATCGCTTTCAATTAGAGTTAGAAGAGATTGCCTATCTCGAGTGGCGTGCCATGCAGCCTCAGTGGAAGTCACAAGTGATGAAAGCTGAAAAAGATCCCAAGTCACAAGCAGTTATCGGCGGATTTGTAGCTCCACACGCAGTTACAACAGCTGCTGGTGTATTCATAGGCACAACCGCTATTCGCACCGAATTAACTGAAATGAACAATCAAGATGGTGGCGAAGGTAGTGATGGTTCTGGAGACGAAGAAGGTGGAATCGCTGGCTTCTTGAATGGACTCTTAGATTCGTAACGCCGAACAGCCATCCGGGCTTTTTATCTAAATGCAAAGAAATGCATTTAATCCGAAAACTTTTTGGCGTAGTCTCCGATATCTTTAAGGGCTAAATCGATTTCTTCCCTTAACTCTTAATTGGAAGAGAATTTTACAAACTCTATAATGAAAACAAGTTTTTGCGCTTAACTTATATAATAACTAAAAGAAAAATATAATAAAGTGCAGCAGTTTGTCATCATCCTGGTTTGCAAAATCTTTTTTCAACATTTACAATTTAGTTGTTCGTAAAACTTGCGAATGCGATTGAAGGATGCGTAAGGACACACGCCAATCGGAGCCATACCGAAAGGAAAAACAGTGTCCGCTGCAAAAAAACGAACTCGCGCAAATGGCGAGGGAACTATATTCAAAAATCGTAATCGATGGACCGTTGCATGTTATGACATCCATGGCATTAGACGTACACAATCATTCAAAAAGAAGTTGGAAGCTGAAACTTGGTTAGTTGAACAAGTAACAGCACGTAAGCGTTTTAAAGGCACTTATGTGGTTAATCCAAAACAAACTGTTGAGGAATACCTTAATATTTGGTTGCCAACTCAACGTCATTTGATTCGACCAAATAGTACTAAGTTCTATTCGTCTACTATCAAAAATCTAATCGTTCCCTATATCGGTTCGATACCTGCATCCCAACTATCTCCAGCTGCAATCAAAAAACTTCTCAACACTCTTGCAGATAAGGGTTACGGTCATGGATCAATTATTGGCGTCATACGCACTCTCTCAAAGGCCTACGCTGATGGTCTGCAGAATCACGAACAGGTTCATAACCCAGCCGAAGGCGTTCGGATGCTTTCTATGAAACCCAAAATTTCACAAGCAATTCCCTCAGAGGATTTAACAAAGCTCTACAGAGCTGCACAAGAGTCTCCCTTTGATTTAGCCCGATTGATGATTGGTGCTGAATTGGGTTTTCGCCCCTCAGAAATTACTGGCCTCAAATGGACGGATCTTTACCGAATTGGTGATGATTGGTTGATCACTGTTGAACGTCAAGTTCAACGGGTGAAAGGCCAGCCACTTCACTTTGCACCCACAAAAACTAGCTCTAGTGCTGCCAAGCCTTTGACTGAGAGGCAAATATCTATTCTTCATGCTCATAAGCGCCATCAGGCTCTCAACAAAGCTAGGTGGGTTGAAGATAACGACGTTCTGTTTCCAAATTCAATTGGTCGACTTCGAGACGAGACGCTCGATAAAGAATGGATGAAACAACTTTGCGACCGTGCTGGGGTCAAGCGTTATACGCGCTATCAACTTAGAAAGTCCTGTTTCACTAACTTCCTCAGAGGTGCGGACCTAGGAACTACTAAAGCGTTCTCAGGTCATACATCAACAAAGACACTTGAAGACCACTACATCACCCCAGAAAGCAGTGCAGTCAGAGAAGCTGCGAAGAGAGCTGAGGCTGCTCTTCTAAAGGAACAAGAACGTCAGGACAAAAAAGCAATTTAGCCATGCAGATACCAGTGAGAGCTCAGTGGACATGAGCTCTCACTGGTCTTAACCATCCACTATTCATGAAAGGAAAATAATGAAATTTGATCAAGTATATGGCGAGACTCTCGATATGTATGAGTTGGCCGATTTCTTAGGAACTGACGTCTACGGTTCTTTTTTTAAGGAACATGGGCGTTTTTACAATTTCTTTGCCACCGAGGGTTATGTCCCGACTTTCTACCTAGAACTTTACTTTAGGTATAAAAACTTAGGAACCTTGATGGGCTCCACTCATAAAATGGATCCTGAACTCACCCCCCTTAAATGCTGTCGATCGGGCTCTGAAAAAGTGTGCCGTGGTAGCGCACTCAGGAACCGTCTTTTTGAGTTGATCGATAAAGCTAGCCAAGAAGGTGGTCAGATCTCTGAAATAAATCTTTGGCACATGATCTTCACATCTGATATTTCTTGTTATCTGAAGGATTGGGCACAATTTCAATTTGCACTATTCGAACTTGTAGAGCTAAAGCAAATTGAGATTAGTTCAAGAAGTAATAACCAAAAATCTTTCCGTCGATATAACGAGATTAAGAGGGGACCTGGAAGACCTAGAAAATATTAAACACTATGAACTATATCTACTATAAACTATAGCAAGTATACACGACTATATTTTCTGTAACCTGCATAGGCAAAAATTATTTATTTTTCTACGCGAAGCTCTACAAATTAATAGTACGATATACATGTTATAGAATATAGTTTTATAGTCATGCGGTAAGGCAAAATCTTTCACTATTTTCTTTTTTAGCGTACCGCATGTCCACATAATTATGTTAGAACTTTTATTAATATTTCATCTGTATTGAACATGCGGTCCAAAAAATAATGCCTTTATATTTTCTACCGCAGGCTGTCACAAAAATTAGCACAGCTGACAATTGGTGATTTCTGTTAAAAAATGTCGGTGGTTGGTCTTTCTTAAACAATTTCCTCGTAAATCGTGAAAACTTCTATAATGAAATGGGTCAAGAACTGATTTATTTTCTACTCAATTTGCTTGCCAGTTTAGGGATGCTTCTAGCTCCTATTCCTGGCCTTTATGGCCAGTTAAACCTTTTCAGCTGTAGCTGCCCCCAGACTATTTAGTCCAGCACTTTTCCGAAATTTTTGTGTAGCCAACGGCGTCCTAAGTCTCTCAAGTCTGGTCAGGATTCTACTCTTACTAGAAATAGATACTCCAGAGTTTTGTCATCCACATCTTTGTACTTTCTCTTTTCGTGATCTCTCTCGGTTCTAAACCTCCGATATTCCTGGGTAAAAACTTGGACTTCACCTTTAGCTTCCAAAATTGCTACCAAATCTTCATGGGGAATGATTCCCTCATTGTTGTAACTTAGGACTATAAAGTGAAAGTTAGCTTGTGAGATAATTCTGTACAGCGCTTGTGTGGCATTCGTCTTACTACTGAAATCAGACTTTTGATTGTCATAGTTTCGCAAACCTGTTTTCCCGGAGAGGGCTTGCTTGTCCCAAACGGCAATCGACTCAAGAACGTGAAAGTTTGGCGCGTACTGACGTGAATTGTAAGGTGGGTCTAGATATAGAACATCGCCCGAAATTTCAGCTATCAGATCCTCTGCTTTTTTTGGTTCGCGTAGTTACATCTTGAGTTATCGAATACGGGCCTAATTTTTAGATTGATCCTTTTTAATGCAACAGATCTCCAGATTTTGAGAAATGCCCCATAAGTTCCAGACATATTTGCGACATGATCAGCCGCATCAATTAATACAGCTAGTAGATAGTAATACTCCGCCTCATTTAATAAGCCTCCGCTCTTCCATTTTTGAATCGTGTCTCTAATTGCGTCAATTCGGCAGGCGTTTTCTTTTGTAAAGTACATCCTATTTTGACTACCCTCAGCCCCGTAATTTTGAAAAGCGTACCCTTCTTGCGGCTCCAAATTGTTTAGAAAGTCAAGGATTGCTTGAGCAGGAGTAGTTGAAACACTCAAATTTAGTGACTGAACAGCTTTATCAAAAGTTGGCACTTCATTTGACTCAATAAACGCCTTTTGCAAAACATATGAGTAGGTCATGAAATCATTTGAGGTTACCGAAAAACCCAGCTTCTTAAAATGTTCCGCAACGCTTGTTGTCCCTGAGAAGAGGTCCGTTAAAGTCCCCTGGAAAGGCACCGCGGCGGACTTGAGTGACTCTTCTATAAATCCAAGTAAATTAGATTTATTCCCAATGTACTTCACTTGGAAAAGATTTCATCTAGGCGACTCCGAAGTTCAGATGGGAATTTTTCTGAGAAAAATAGTGCGAAATTCGTGACACCAGCCAACGCATACGTACCAATCACTACAAAATCTTGATTAGCAAGTTTATCTAAGTGACCTGCACTAATAGAACCAATGATTTTCTGTTTCTCTGCTTCCAAAAAGTAATCCGAATCAACTTCAGGAACGTCCAAGATACAAATAAAGCTGATTATCTTTCCATTTACCTTAGCCTTGTATAGGTCATCAATGACAATACGGATATTGTTAAAAGCTGACTCAATCTTTTTTCTTTCCGCTGGAGAACTAAAAAAATCCGTGTACTTCCTCTTCCCTTCAGCCGCAAAAAATAGGTTGTCTGGACTTTGCATTACCAAATCGACTTTTGAGTCATTTCGGCCAATCTTGGCCGTATCTAGAAAATTAGCACTATCGCGAATCCTGATCTGCTGCCATGAAGAGTGATGTATCGCGATCATGCAAACATCCCAGTCGGAACCAATTACTCCCATCTGCAAATATGTTGAGATAACTCCCACGTCTTCGGTCGTGTTTAACGGCGTTATGTTGAAAATTGAATCTATGTCATAGGTTTTATGCTTCTTCACGGAAGATTTGAACTCGCTGATGACCTCTTTTGTGTCCATAACAAGTACATCAGAATATTTCGCAACGGATCTATAGATATTCGTTTCGTGCTTAGAGTGGATATCAAAGGCAGGAGGATTGGTTGAAACGCAATACGCCAAGACGCTTCTCTTAGGGTTACCAGCAGCGTCGAACCCAAGAAGTTCAGAGAACGCGGCCGTGTTGCCTGCGTACGGATCTTTAGTAAATTGGAGATTTCCATTACTAGTTTTATGGAAGTAAATTGGGACAATCGCAGTTTCTTTGAACTTGAGAAGACTCTCAAGTGCCTTCTTTGAAACCTTGTAATTCTTTTCACTTAAGAATCTAACTACTGACTTGGAGTCCACAATGCCCGCAGCAAATTTCGAGAGAGGAGCAACCGCTGGGGGTAAGTGATTTTCTTCTAGAAAGTTAAATAAGTCCCTGATGTAGACCATATTCTGCTTGTCAGTCCATTTCTTCATTTTGGAAACATCTAAATCAGAAAAATCATATCTTTTCTGAAAATCAGTCTTTTCTATTTTCGGATTGTGTAAAAATTCTGTGAGTTCATCTATAAATGTTTCGGTATCTGACAGTAAGGCAGTCTGTACCATGGGATTAATACAAGGAAGGTCGAGCAGTAATCTAGGTTGCTGCTTAGTCCGTGATGCACCCGAATACTTTTCTTCTCCGAGGTAGCCAGCCATTGACTTGTATATCTCGGCTTCAATCTCACGATATAGATTGGAGTTGTCGCCAATTTCATCTAGAACATATGCCGAAAAAAGCCTAGAAATTACATTAGGAGAAAGCGCATCGGCGGCTTCCACTCCACGCCACGAACTAAACAAAGCCAAGGTGCGACCACCTGCAGCATCAATTAACTCACCGAGTTCGGTCAAGACTTCAATACTTGGACCGTCACGACCTGGTTCTGGTAAATGTTTAGGCATATATAAAACACCTTGATTAGCGAAATCAAAGGGCGAGCCAACATCGAGCATCTGCACATTTGCTGGATCAATATCGCCATCTTCACTTTCGGAATCCGCATCTGAGCCAACAACAAAGCCAATACTGCGCGCCATCGCATCAAAACCATTGCCAACCGTCAAAGTCGCAGATGTAGCAATCACCGGCGTCTTAGTCAAAAGATTTGCGCGCAGGACTTCGGAGACCGATAACGGAGCTAAATGCAAGGTTGAAAAGGTTGGCTCATACCAAAGAACATGTGAACCGCTCATCTTTAACAACTTGCCACAAGTTGTATTGATTTCATTGACCGCACCTTTAACTCGTGCGCGTTCGGCAACACCATCAGAATCAATAATTTCATCATCGGCATTGATTATCTGAACAATGGCCGCTGCCGCCTCGCGCACTTTGCGAATAGGTGCTTCTAGTGAAGATGGGATCTCTTCAAGACGACCTTGCGCGTTAAAGTCCCCGCGGATTTGGTCGCCATAATCTGCCATTGCATCGTGAAAATTATCAGCGGCCTTAGTCATGGCATCAGATAACTTGCCTGGCATATGTTTGCGCGCCATCGCAGCAGCGCGAATAACACGCGCAGAAGTTAACTCTTCCGTAACTGCTTGCGTTGTGCGATCCATAAATTCGTGTGCTTCATCCAAAATAACGGCATCTCGCTCAGGCAAGATTGGATGCGAATCAACAATTTCAATAGCGAGCAAGGTGTGGTTGGTGACTACTACATCGGCTAATTGCGCCTTGGCTTTGGCAAGGGCTGCAAAACATTGTGGTCCGTAATTACAAACATCGGCACCGACACATTCGCGACCCGATAACGAATTAGCCGCCCAAACTCGACGGTCAACTTCAGGTGCATCATCGCGATCACCCGAGACGCCAGGTGTCTTCGCCCACGCATGCAACCGCTTGGCATCTTTTCCAAGATGGCTAACTTCTAATAAAACTTCGCCATCGGGATCGGGGTCTTCAGAATTCATCTTCTGCAGACATACGTAGTTGCCGACGCCTTTATAAATTCCAAAAGTAATTTCGCGTCCCAGAACTTTTTCTAGAGCGGGGACAACCGCTGGCAAATCTCTTTCTACCAACTGACGTTGCAGCGCCAACGTTGCTGTTGCCACCAATACTTTTCGACCATGAACTAGGGCTGGAACTAAATACGCAAGTGATTTTCCAGTACCTGTGCCCGCTTGAACCATTAAGTGATGGCGATCGGTGAGGGCATTGGCCACAGCTTCAGCCATTTCAATCTGTCCCTCGCGAGGTGCGCCACCAATTGCGGCAACTGCAGCATCGAGTGCTTTACGCACCTGGGCTGAAAGATCGCTCATGGCGGCAACTCTATCCGTTACCCCCGTCAAAGATTAGGACGAAATTACTGTTGCCCGTCCAGACTCCAGTCGCGCCACCGGGACTCTAAATGGCGAACAAGATACGTAATCTAAACCGAGTGAATTGAAGAAATGAATACTGCGAGGATCACCACCATGTTCTCCACAAATGCCCAATTTAAAATCTGCATTTATCCCCCGAGCCAAATCAACGGCAGTCTTTAGAAGAATTCCAACCCCGGCTTCATCGAGTGATTCAAAAGGATTAAATGGAAGTAACTCAAGATCTAAATATCTAGGGAGAAAAGTCGATTCCACATCATCGCGACTAAATGCCCAAGTTAATTGCGTTAGGTCATTGGTACCGAATGAAAAGAAATCTGCATGAGCACTTAGTCGATCGGCGGTAATTGCCGCACGTGGAGTTTCGATCATGCTGCCAATTGGAAATTCTGTATCAAATGCCGTTCCCTTAAAGGTATTAGCAATTTCTGCTTCCAGGATCTCGCGCAGGGATAGAAGTTCGCGCTGAGTAGATACCAAGGGAATCATCACCTCAGGTCTTGGGTCGTGTCCTAACTTCTTGACTTCCAGATAAGCGTAAACCAGAGCTCTTACCTGCATTTTATAAAGTTCAGGAATCAAAATGCCTAGACGTACACCACGCAGACCCAACATGGGATTGGCTTCGTGAAGGCGATTTACTGCAGCGAACATCGCCTTATCGCGCAAAGAAATCTCTTCGTTTAACGCTTCCGCTCGAGCCATTACCGCACTTAATTGAATTAACGAAGGTAGGAATTCATGCAACGGTGGATCAAGCAGTCGAATTGTTACTGGAAGTCCTGACATCGCCATCATAATTCCTACGAAATCAGCTCTTTGTAGCGGTTCCATTTCGGCAATTACTGATCGTTGGATATCTTCATTTTCGGCAAGAACTAAACGTTCAACGTATGAACGGCGGGCACCTAAAAACATATGCTCGGTTCGACATAAGCCAACCCCTTCTGCGCCTAATATTCGCGCTCTAATGGCATCTTCTGGTGTGTCAGCATTAGTGCGCACTTGTAATCTGCGCCGGGTATCTGCATGAGCCAATATTCGATCTACCGCTTTTACAACCGGGCTCGCCTCATCAGAGTCTGCAGAAAGCCGTCCTTCCAAGTAAGACGTTACTGGGGATGCGACAACAGGGACTTCGCCTTTATAAATGTTGCCTGTCGTTCCATCAATCGAGATTAAATCTCCCTCAAAAATTGTCACATTACCTACTGTAAATAGATTGGCCCGCTCATCTACTGAAATTGAATCAACACCACAAACCGCAGTCTTACCCATTCCGCGAGCAACAACTGCGGCATGTGAAGTTTTACCCCCACGACTCGTCAAGATGCCCTGAGATGCCACCATTCCAACTAAATCATCTGGACTGGTTTCGCGACGCACCAAGATAACTTTTTTTCCAGCCTTGGACATATCAAATGCACGTTTGGAATCGAATACCGCCTCACCTACTGCAGCACCTGGCGATGCCGGGATACCTGAGGCAATTAAAACTTTCTTAGCCGAAACATCGAATTGCGGGAACATTAGCGCCGCTAATTGATCTCCGGAAGTCCGTCGCAACGCCTCATCCATATCAATCTTTCCCTCTTGGACTAAAGCGATCGCAATTCTAAAAGCAGCCTCGGCAGTTCTTTTGCCAACCCGAGTTTGAAGAATCCAAAGACTTCCTTTTTCAACTGTGAATTCGATATCACAAAGATCACCATAGTGATCCTCTAACTTCTGCATCACGGAATCTAATTCACTTGCCAAGTTAGGAGCAAGGTTGGCAAAATCTTCAAGAGTGAGTGGTGTGCGAATTCCAGCAACAACATCCTCCCCCTGCGCTCTTTGTAGATAATCTCCGTAGCGCCCATTTTCACCAGTTGCTGGGTTGCGAGTAAAGGCAACTCCGGTACCTGAGTCATCACTTAAATTCCCAAAGACCATTGATTGAATATTCACTGCAGTTCCGATATCTGACGGAATCCGTTCACGTCGACGATACATTTGGGCACGTTCAGAATTCCATGATTTGAAGACAGCTTCAATTGCGCGAACTAAATGAACTTTAGGATCTGTCGGAAACTCTTCGCCCGTAGTTAATTCAATTAATTTAATAAACCCATCTGCCAGAGACTTAATGTCTTCAACTTCCAGAGCCTGTAAATCTGTATGTCCTGTTTTAGCCAGAATCCGTTCTTCTACATGATGGAAATCAGAGACTGGGACCTCGCAGACCGTCTTACCAAACATTTCTATAAATCTGCGATATGAATCCCAGGCAAAGCGCGGATTTCCAGAAGTGTTCGCCATACTCTCTGCCACTTCATAAGTTATGCCAACATTAAGTACCGTTTCCATCATTCCAGGCATTGAGAATTTTGCACCGGAGCGAACTGATACCAACAAGGGATTCGTGCTATCTCCAAATTTCTTGCCAGTCTCGGTCTCTAACTTGTCTAGATAATCAAAAAGCTCTGTAACTAGATTGGCTGGGAATTCACCTTTTAACAAATAGTGGCGACAAGCATCGGTAGTGATGGTAAATCCAGGTGGAACCGGCAAGCCGATCTGCACCATTTCGGCCAGATTGGCACCCTTGCCACCCAGCAAATCCTTTTGAGATTTATCGCCAGATTTGAAATTTTGAATCAATTTACTCATGAATTAGGACTCCCGACGGGCTAAAGTTGATTTAAAGAGCACATCACCCTTTGAAGCAACTAGAGAAATCATATAGGATCCATACCTATGAGTGGGGGAGAATTTTGGCTAAAAAGAATGTAAGACGGCAGATTCCTAAGATTACGGAACTTGCTCCACTTCTTAAATTTGCGCTGCCCACTCTGCCTTCTCGCAAAAAGCGTTTAGCCAAAGCCTTAACTATTTGGGATTTGCGTTAAATTGCTAAGCGTCGCACACCGACTGGCCCCTTTGACTACACCGACGGCTCTGCTGAATCAGAGTTAACTCTAGATCGCGCCCGCCGTGCATTTTTAGATTTGGAATTTCGTCCAAATATTTTGCAAGATGTTTCAAAAGTTTCACTCGAGTGCAAAGTTCTAGGTGAAACCTTTGCAATGCCAGTGGGTATAGCGCCAACTGGTTTCGCTCGAATGATGCACACCGAAGGTGAAATCGCGGGCGCCCGAGCTGCGGAAAAATTCGGAATTCCGTTCTCGCTCTCAACTCTTGGAACCACCACAATTGAAGACGTTGTAGCGGCCTCCCCTGGTGGAACAAATTGGTTCCAGCTGTACATGTGGAAGGACCGCGATGCCAGCATGGAGCTGGTACGTCGCGCCCAAGAATCAGGTGTTAAGAATTTAATGTTGACCGTAGATGTGCCCGTGGCTGGTGCGCGCCTGCGCGATGTGCGAAACGGATTAACGGTTCCACCGCGCCTGACAGCTAAAACTTTGATTGATGCCATTCCTCGTCCGGAATGGTGGATTAATTTCTTAACTACTCCAGCAATAAGTTTTGCAACAATGAAGAATTGGAAGGGCACCGTTGCCGAACTGCTGGACTTTATGTTTGACCCAACCATGACTTTTGAAGATCTGAAATGGATCCGTGAACAGTGGAAAGGTGAATTAACCGTAAAAGGTATTCAGACCGTGGAAGATGCCAAGAAAGCCGCGCAATGTGGCGCTGATGCCATTATTTTATCTAATCACGGTGGCCGCCAATTAGATCGAGCACCTGTGCCACTGCATCTGTTAATCGATGTTAAAAAAGAACTTAAAGATGATTTAGAAATTCACTTAGATACAGGAATTATGCACGGGGCCGATATCTTGGCGGCAATCGCACTTGGCGCTGACTTTACTTATGTGGGTCGCGCTTATTTATATGGCCTAATGGCCGGCGGTCAAGAAGGTGTCGAACGAGCACTTACAATTTTGCGTACAGAAATGGTGCGTAATATGAAGTTGCTCGGAGTTAACTCGCTAGAAGAGCTAGAACCAAAACATGTTCGACTTTTGCCAGCTCACGCTGGACTTGGCACGCTACCTGGGGGAAATTAATGAAGATTGCACGTATCGGCGCTTTAGGCAGTGAAAAACCAGTTGTAGTTGAAGGCGATCAGGCCATCGACGTCTCATCACTTGTAAGTGACTGGAACCGCACCGAACTTGAAAACGGCGGATATGAAAAAGTCGCCAAGGCTGATCTTTCAAAACTTCCACGTACTGCCTTAGCCGGCGTTCGCTACGGCTCCCCCGTTGCTCGCCCAACAAAAGTAATTTGTGTAGGACTTAACTACATCGCTCACATTGCCGAAACTGGCGCTGATACTCCCAAAGAGCCAGTTATTTTTATGAAGGCACCTGATTCAGTTATTGGACCAAATGATGACATCGTGATTCCGCCAAATAGCACTGCAACAGATTACGAAGTTGAACTAGCAATTGTTATTGGAAAGCGCGCTCTTTATTTGGATTCTCCAAAGGATTCCGCATCCCACATCCTTGGTTACACAATCTCGCAAGATGTTTCAGAGCGCCACTGGCAGATCGAACGTTCTGGTCAATGGGTTAAGGGAAAGTCGTTTCCAACCTTTAATCCAATAGGGCCATACATCGTCACCAGCGATTCAATTAATCCACACAACTTGCGTCTCTGGTGCGAAGTAGATGGTGTTATGAAGCAAGATTCCAACACAAATGATTTGTTATTCGGCATCGATCACATCGTTTGGTACATCAGCCAATTCATGGAACTTTTCCCTGGCGATGTCATCAACACCGGAACACCTTTTGGTGTGGGCCTTGGCTTTAAGCCACCGGTTTACTTGCATGGTGGACAGAAGATTCGCACCGGCATTGATGGCATTGGTGAGATCCGCAATAACTGCGTGGACTTTAAAAAGTAACTACTGCGGCAGATCAAAGATCGCTAGCGTGCTGGTAAAGCCGCCATCGATTTGAATATCTGTACCTGTTACAAAATCTGAGGCACTTGATGCAAAATAAGTTGCAATCCCAGCAAAATCCTTTGGCGCACCCCAACGACCTGCGGGCGTGCGCGATAAAACATGCTCTTGCAACCCAGGTACTGCGCGGGTAACTGAAGTCATCTCGGTAACAATCCAGCCCGGCAAAATCGTATTTACTTGAATATTGTCCGCGCCCCAAGCAGCTGCCAATGATTTACCTAATTGGACTACTGCTCCCTTGGTTGCAGAGTAAACAGGTGCAACGCCTAAGCCCTGAACGCTGGTGAGAGATCCAATCAAAATAATCTTTCCTCCCCCACGCTTTTTCATCTCGGGATAAACAAGTTGCGCGCAATGAAAGACAGCCTTGAGATTGACATCGATAATCTCGTCAACAATGTCGTCGGTATATTGCTCAGGACGCATACGAATATTCACCCCAGCGTTTGCGATCAAAACATCTATACTGCCAAAGTCAGCAACAGTTTGGCTAGTTGCCTTAGCCAAATCAGAACTAGATTTAACATCTACTTCATAAGATTTTGTCTTGGCTCCGAGCGCTTGTAGTTCCGCGACGGCGGCTGCACTTTTTTCCTTACTTCGCGCCCAAATAGCAATATCAGCACCCGCTACCGCTAAACCTTTGGCACATCCCAATCCGATCCCGCCGTTGCCACCAGTGATTACCGCGACTTTTCCGGACAGATCAAAGAGTTGGTTAGAGGTCAACAGAAACTCCTGAATCCATTGACTTATAGAGCGCTTCAACCATTTTCAAGGTACCAATATTGTCGGCAACTGAGGCGCGAAGTGGTGCACCCGCAGAGACTGCATCCATAACAGAACCCATAGTGCCGATAAAGGCATCTGGAAACCAACGAGTTGTAACTGGATAAGGCATCCATCCATCAGTTGGCACAACTTGTGAATTAACTTCAAGAGTATCTACACGACCATTTGGATAGTCATAGAGAAGTCCCAAGGTGCCGCGTATAGAACCTTTGTCGCCATCGATGCGATATTCGGCGTAATTATCGCCGCCGCGATTTACGTGATTGGCGTGGACAAGTGAAGTCACACCGCTCTTGTATAGAGCCGTTGAGATTGTTCGTGTTTCTCCCTTAGGAAATTGCCCTGCAGTGCGGCCTGCAGCACAAAATACAGTCTTGGCATCTCCTAAAAACCAACGAATTAGATCGTGATAGTGAATTGAGTGCAACATGACTTCCAGGCGATCAAGATCTTTCGCCCACGGCCAGAGCTCCCATGGGGTAATCAAATTTACATTTATTGAGAAGTTGCTAACAGTTCCAATCCAGCCGACCTCAACCATTTTATGAGCAGCCGCAACACCTTCTTCAAAGCGCAGTTGTTGGTTAACCGCTGCGATGATGCCAGCATCCTTGGCTTGCTTAACCATCGCCTCACCAGCTGCAACAGTTGTAGCAAATGGCTTCTGGGCCAATATATGTTTTTTTGCTGCAGCAACTTGAGCAAATATTTCTGGTTGCGCTGCAGCCGGAACAGCAATATCTACGATCTCCACATTTGCATCAGATAAAAGTTCGGCAAGTGTCTTATAAACGGTCGGAATACCGTGACGCTTTGCCACATCTTGCGCTTTAGCGTTATCGGTGTCAAAGATTGCAACCACTTCAAGGCCGGCCTTTTTATAAGCAGGCAGGTGTGCGCCATCAACGATTCCGCCAGCGCCACAAATACCTATTTTTCGTTTGTTTTCAGGCTTAACTTCTAACTTAACTGCCTCTGCGACCTCGCGGAATTGATCGATCATGGCTTTCCCTAACCTTCTACTTTTTGATTTGCGGCCTGCGTTGTTCGATAAAGAACTGTTTGTAAATGCTCTGTATAGAGCAGTAACTCTTCATTATCAGCGCGAAAAATCTCATAAGAAACTTTAAAGAGTCCCATATTTTCGTACTTAGGTGTTTTCTGTAAAAGTGTGCGCATTCCATAGATCGTATCTCCGATAAAAGTTGGCTTGATAAAGCGCAACTTGTCATATCCATAACTGAAGGTATTTACATTGTTGTGGGCAAATAGACCAAGACCATAGCTAAACACCATAGCCCCAGGAACTAAGCGCTTCTTAAAGAGGCCGTGCTCGCGTGCCCAAATATCATCGCCTACATATGGATGCATATCCAAGACGAGTGAGTTAAAGAGCATTACTTCGCCTTCGGAGATGGTGCGGCGAAGCGATCGGTCAACTTCTCCGACCTGATAGTCCTCATAAAGCTTTACGTCTTGATTCCAAATAGGAATCTCATAACGAGCTTTCGGATCTGGATTTGGATTTTTCATTTCTGCTCCTTTTATATCCCGAACTCTTTGCGAATCTTTTCCGTGTCTTCCCCAACATGTGGTGCACCCTTTGAATGCTTAACTGTCTTGCCATCAATACGCATTGGTGAACGAGTTGTTGGAATAGTGATTTTTGACCCATCTTTACCGGTGCGCTCTGTTTTTTGAACCATATCGATTGCGCTAAATCCTTCATGCTCAACTAGCTCAGGCAGAGTCAATACCGGAGCACACCAAATATCAGCCGCATCCAGTATCGCCAGCCAGTGATCAGTTTCTTGTGTTGCAATCTTTGCGCTCAGCGCGTTCATTATCGCTTCTTGTTCACTCCACCAAGACTTAGGATCTTCGTACTTATCTAAATCAACTCCAATTAATTTGCCGAGCGCTGGAATCGGCGTCATTGCGATCGCTAAATAGCCGTTTTTAGTTGGATAAAGACCATACGGGGCAGGCAAAAATGCATGTGCTGAATTGCCAGCGCCACGATTTACAACAACGCTCGGATCAAAAAGATTGGCAGAAATTAACTCAAATTGCAGATCTAACATTGACTCAAGCAAACTCGATTCAACTAACCCGCCTTTTCCCGTACGTTCGCGGCGCAGCAAAAGCGCCATCACACCTGAAGCTAAATGAGTAGAAGTAAAAATATCTGCAACTGCTAGACCTACTGGAATTGGTGGATCTCCTGCGCGACCATTTAACCAAGGAAGCCCGGAAATACTTTGTGCCAAGAGATCTTGTCCGGGACGATCTTTAAATGGACCTTCTGCGCCGTAGCCAGTGGCGCTGCCATAGACAATTCTTGGGTTTACTTTTTTAACATCTTCATAGCCAAGACCAAGGCGCTCAATAACGCCGGGGCGGAAGTTCTGAATGATTACATCGGCTTTTTTTACTAGCTCCCAAACTTGCGCCAAACCTTCGGAGTTCTTTAAATCAGCGGCAAAACTCTCTTTGTTTCGATTCATAATATGGAAAGAGAGCGTGTCACCATCTTTTTCAAGTCCCGCAAATGCCAGTGTGCGACCAATATCGCCTGTACCTGGTCTTTCAATCTTAATTACTCGCGCTCCCATATCGGCAAGTCGCATCGCAGCAACTGGGCCAGCTAAGAACTGTGAGAAATCTAAAACTAAAATGCCGCTAAGTGGCAGATCAGATTTATCAAGTGAAGGTTTAGTCGACATGGAAAACTTCTGGCATTGCCGCCCACCATTCGCCATCAGCACGATCTGGAACTGGTGATTGCAGAGGCTTGCAAACTCCCCACCATTTTTGAGTCATTGGATCAGCGGCCATCTTGGCCATATCGCCATCAAAATCGTTACCAATATATTCAAAGTAAGAGAACAGAAGTTCGCCATAACGGTAAATAGAGTAATTGCGGATATTGCACTCGTATATTTTGGCTAAGACATCAGGCCAAACGTCAGCGTGTAGCCGCTCATATTCGGCTCGGTTTTCCGGCTTCATTCCAATTACCGATGCATAACGTGTCATGGCTTCTCCTTAACCTAACTTGTAGAAAGCTTTAGCAGTTTTATGGCACATCCAGTCTTGCTCTTCTTCACTAAATTTAGAAATAACTTCAACTTGGGCCTTCCAAATTTCAACGTAGGTATTACCCAGGACGATTACAGGCCAGTCTCCACCTAACATCACACGTTGCGCGCCATAAGTCTTAACCATGAAATCAACATAAGGCTGCCAATCAGAGACTTTCCAATTGGCTAGATCTGATGCCGTGTTTAGTCCTGATAGCTTGGCATAAACATTTGGGAAGGCTGCGATTTCTGCCATTGATGATGCCCATGGCTCCATCTCTTTTGCCGCAATAGGTGGCTTAGCAAAGTGATCTACCACAATCTTCATATTTGGAAACTTCTTTGCCAGAGTAACAATATTCTTGGTGTGCTCAGGCTTAATTGAGACATAGTCAAAACTCAAGCCAGCCTTTTCCACCATCGCAAGTGTTTCAAGAACAACTGGGCGCGTAATCCAAGCATCATCTGATTCATACTTAGGATTTGAATAATCATGAGTCAGATTGCGAACTCCCTTGAAATAAGGGTTCTTCTTAAATGTTTCAATCGCAGCACGCGCTTCATTTGGACGATCAAATGGAATCCAGCCGACTACACCTTGCACGAAATCAGAATTAGCTGCCACATCTAACATATAAAAAGTATCTTCATAAGTATCTCCAGCTTGAACCAAAACTGAACCAGTCACGCCAGATGCGGGAATTTCAGGAGCTAGTCGCTCTGGTGTGAAGTCGTCATAGAGTGGGCCATATTCAGGTGCAATCCACGAATATGCCCGTTCACTCATTACCCAAAGATGTTGGTGGGTATCGATTAGTTCTCTCGCCATGGTTATCTCCTTTTCCTATAAAACGCCGTAGGCGTTCCATACCTCTCTTACGCTTTTACCTGCCAATAAATCCTTTAAAACACTCTTTTCTGTGGCCGCGCGAGCATTTGCAAGTTCGGTCACCTTTGCCAAATGTTGCGACGGAACAACAACAATTCCATCGGCATCGGCAATAACTCCATCACCAGGATTGACTTCTACTCCCCCACAAATAACCGTTGTGCGCATCGCCTTAATTCGCATGCGTCCTTTGTAATCTAAGGGACGAGTTCCATAACCAAAGGCTGGAAAATCTAGCCCAACTATTTGTTCGGTATCGCGAAGTGGACCATCGGCGACAACACCTGTGCCGCCTCGACCCTTAGCCGCTGCCGAAAATAGTTCTCCCCAAAATGCAGAGAGCGCTTCTCCTCCGGTGGCAACTACAGCAACTTCGCCGGGTTTTAAAGTGTCTAGAAAATCAATTCCATCACCATAAGGATCTTTTTGGTCGTATTGGCTATCCGGCACAAAGTGCACTGTTGCCGCCAATCCAACTGCTCGCATATGTGGGCGAAGTGCTTTTACATTTACCGACATCGCATTGTTGCGAACGCCTAATACGTCGAGTGAATCTGAAATCATCGCACTTCTTACGCGCGCATCTAGGTTCCAGGTCATTTTTTCTTCTCCACTAGATAGACATGAACAAAAGCGATGACGGTCTCACCACGTTGATTAGTGACAGTTACTTGCTCATCTACTAACCCAAAGTCAGCAGCACGCTTGGCATGCTCACGCTTTGCAACAATTTCTGCTTTAGAAGTAATTGTGTCGCCGATAAATACCGGTGAAATAAAGCGAACTCGGTCATACCCGTAACTGAAGGCAACTTCGTTAATCTCACCAGCAAGTGCGCCGACTGCAACACTTAAAATAAGAGTGCCGTGTGCGACGCGCTGACCAAATTCTTGCGTTTTGCACCATTCGGCATCCATATGGTGAGGATAGAAATCACCAGTTTGTCCCGCGTGCGTGACAATATCTGCTTCTGTAATAGTTCGGCCCATGCTGGTTCGAGAAGAGTTGATCTCGTGATCTTCAAAGTAAAGTTTCACCTTTATTCCTTCACATATTTCTGGTACATGGATGCGATCTCTGAAACTACGCTGGCATTTACTTGACGTGAAGTCAATGCCTTATGTATCACTAACGAACTTTGGTACTGCACATCTGGCCAACCTAATACTCGTGGTCTCACCCAGGCGCGTTCTAAGGTACGCAATGTGTTTCTGTAAAAGTTAAGGGTTAGATCATTTAACGAACCGTTCTTCCAGGCCACCAAATTGCCAGGTTGACCTCCTGCAGAACCATAAGTAGTCGCTTGGATTTCGGGCAAGGAAAGTAAGATGGCTGCAGTTGCTGCAGCTTCTACATTCTTACTCTTACTTGAGATAGCAACGCCTGCACCACCGAGCTGAGAACCAGATGCTTGGCCATCGAAAGATGGGACATCTTCATATACCAAGCGATGTTTTCTAAAGCCTTTATGTGAGTAATTGCTATAGCCATACATGCATATTCCGTGTGAATACTCATCGCCGCCACTTAAGCGCTCTGCAATATCAATCGGGTTACTGCTTGCACAGAAATCAGGTACTAGCGCCGATAACTCAACCATGAATTCCAGAACTTCTAGCGCCACACTTTGATCGATGTAGCTCTTGCTAGCTGTGAGTGATGCACCTTTCTGTGCCATCAGAGTTGCAAAGGTGCTGAAGGCATCTACTGGCTTATGAGGCCAAAGCAACTTGCCGGTTCGCGCTAAATCAAAGACATCACTCCAAAATACTGGTGAGCTATCTGCCTTATCGGGCCGGTAAGCACTTACTTGCGCTGCAGTATCAATGGCTAGCGCCCAATGTTTACCTTGATATTTATAGGAGGCATGAGATTGCCCAACACTGGTGCGCTCTAATAATTCTAGCTGCTCTCTACTTGCGACATCCTCAAAAGCAATTACTGCTTGGGCATGTACAGCATCTGGAATATGTGGGTGATCGATAATCATTAAATCGTAATCCGTGTAGAACTCAGAGATATGTTGATCACCGAAAGCTAGCAATGAGCGAGCATCCCAGTTAACGGATATGCCACAGCGCTCCTGCAAAAGATCGTCAGAGTTAACGACCGAATCAAGACCGCGCGGGTGATCCCACGTCATACCTTTTAACTTAGTAGTCATATGTAAACGCCGAGCACCTGAGAGAAATCGGGTGCGTTTGAGGAAGCCATCAGGTCGAAAAATTCCTTAACTTGTGTATGTAGCGCCACTTAACTCACTCATCTCTAGAGAATTGCTTCGAGCTTCTGCCAGATATCTTCTGGCAGGTTTAAATCTAAGTTCTTGGCGTTGTTTAAAATCTCGTCAGTGCTGCGACAGCCAACTAGTACACATTTAATTGAAGGGTGGCGTAGCGGAAATTGTAGAGCGGCAGCGGTTAAAGGGAAATCTTCCTTATCCAAGACCGCCTTAATTCGTTGGGCTTTAGCCAAAATTTCATCCGAGGCAGGGGCATAATCAAAAGTTGCACCTTTAACTGGATTAGCCAAGATTCCGGAGTTAAGTACACCGGCTGCGATTATGTCCACGCCACGTTTTAACGCTGCAGGAAGAAGATCGATGAGAGCTCGTTGATCAAGAAGTGAATATCGTCCAGCGATTAGAACAACATCTATGTCAGTTTCCATAATCATTCGCGCAGGTGTCGCCGATTGATTCATGCCTACACCAATTGCTTTGATGATTCCCTTATCGCGCATCTTTAGCAACGCAGGAAATGACTCGCGTATCGCCGCATCAGCGTTATTCTCAGGGTCATGGATAAACAGAATGTCGATGCTTTCTAATTCCATTCGTTCCAAACTAGATCGAAATGATTTCTCCACGCCGGATTCAGAAAAATCAAATACCCGAGTAACTGAAGTATCGGTATCTGCAAATTCCGGCTCTGCTTCGTACTCAGTTGGAACTAGAAGTCGACCAATTTTGGATGAGATTTCAAAACTATTTCGTGGCCTACCTTTTAGTGAATGTGCCAAGCGTCTCTCAGCTACTCCTTTTCCATAATGCGGCGCGGTATCGATGTAGGTAATTCCGTTGCTCAGTGCACAATTAATAGCGGCATCACATTCTTCTTGCGACATGGATGTGTAGAGACCGCCGAAAGTAGCGGTCCCTAATCCCATCTCTGAGATTTCGAGTCCAGTTCTTAACTGAACTCGATCATTGTGAGCCATGGTTGCTGTCCTTTATCGAGAAGTTAAGAGCCAATTCAATTCGAGCTCGGCTAATTTAGCTTCAGTAGGCCATCCATCCGATTCAAACCCTGACATCGAGTCGTAAAGTTCCAGAGCTTTTTTGAATTCGGAACGGTCTAAAACATGCCCTCGATACTTACCTTCAGATATTGGTTCTTCAAAAAACCGTTCTGGAAGTGGGTCATCGGCTATGGAGCCTAAATCAACAAAAGCAATGCGGCCCCAGTGCCCACCACGTTTTCCCTGGTTCTCCGCCATTATTTGGGCTCCGATACATCTTCAAATTTTAGTGAAATCGGATACTATAGGATTTACTAGGAAGCGTCAATAGCACTCGATAGGTGGCAAAAATGGGAAGCAGAGATTTCCGGCAAGTCCTTCAAGTCGATTTAAAATCACGTAGTTTTAAACTGATTGAGCTCCCACATCAATCCCTCATTCCAGTCAGCCTTATGCTCGCTAATTACTATGCAAGCGATAATGAATTTACAGAAAAGAAGAGCTCAAACTTTCTGGTAATCGGTCGTGGCCTCTTAAGCGGAAATTCTGGAGTAGGTCTTTCAGTTGCAACATTTACCGGAATTTCTCCACAATCTGGCAAGTTGATTGAAGCAAAAGTCGAAGGAAGTTTAGCCTCAAGGTTACGATCGCTAGAACTCGATTGCATAGTCTTAATTGGGCGCGCTGATTCACTTCTCGGCTTACGGGTTGAGAAATCCGCAAGCGGTATTGAAGTTAAGTTTGAAGATTCATCTCATTTAAGCGGGGCTTCAGTTTGGGAAACAACAAACCAGGCAAAACGGAAAAATGAGACTGTAGTAGCGATCGGCAAAGCTGGCGAAAAAGAGCAAGTTTGCGCCTCTGCCGTAAGTGATTTTGGATTTCCAACACAAACGGGTGGAGTTGGCGCAATATTTGGGCGATTGAAAGTTAAGTATCTAGCACTAGAGGACTTGCCTCAGGTTCTACCAGGCAGACTTAGCAAACAAATATCGTCTGAGTATTTAAGCGGAATCAAGGCAGGCAATATTCTCTCAAAATTTCATTTTGATCTACCAGGGTTTGGAGTTTTCGTAAATTCTACTTTGTCTGGATATCTTGCAGGTGGCAATTTTGCGACGCGGTTACCTAAGATAACTGAGTCATTCAACCCGGATGATTTCACGGCAAAAGCGCTTCAAGACAATGAATCATGTTGCCCAGGGTGTGTCCAGAACTGCCTAAAAATAATCGGAGCGGAATCAAATTCAAACTCTGATGGCTATCGAGTGCATCAATTAGGCATCACAGTGTTCGCAGCCCAATGGGGCGATAGCAATTCAGACCGGGCGCTTAGATTTAACTCATACTGTCACGAAATAGGAGTCGAGCACCTCTATGTTTCGGCACTCCTAATACAGGAAAACCCAAATCATGAACATTCTGTGGAGTCGATTGTCGATGAGGTCGTCGATAAAACTCTGAATAACCAAGCCCGTGCTGTGAAGAAAATGCCACTCCCTCCTTTTGACCCGCGAGGAAATCAAGGACTTGGCGTCGCAATGGCTCTGAACCCTACTGGCCCTAGATACGATGTAATTGAACACGATATTGATTTTGATCCCAACTGGTCTTGGAATAGACATAACGTGTTTGGCGAGGAATTTGGCATTCCCAAAGGTGGATTGCCAGTAGCTACTCTCGACTCGCGCAGATTTCCTGCAATAGTGGAAATTTGGAAATTATGGAGTGCTCTCGACGCACTTGGTGTTTGTATCTTTGCTTCGCCTCCAACTCGAGACTTAAGACTGTCGCACATTTACGCCATGACAGATGAAATTGCAGGTGTAACTCTAGATAGAGAAAGTTTATTCTCACTGGGATTGACTCGATTAAGTTTGCAAAGATTGCTTAATGGAGCGCTAGGTGCAACATCCGCAGAGGACGATCTACCAGATTACTTCTTCATCACACCAATAGAAGCAGACATGAAAGGAGCTGATGCTCCGATATTTGGTAATGAAGACACTTCAAATATATTGAATTCTGGGCTGTATTCTGCTGCTCTGTCCCGCTCGGATTTTCTCAAAGCTCGCGCTCATGTCTACAAGGAATTTGGATGGGGAGACGAGAAATATATTGATAAGTCACACCCGATATCAAGAGCGGCTCTTGATTTACAAGGGCGGTTCAATGCGACGATAGAAAAATTGTCTAATTAAGCAGTAAATCTTTTATTGAACTGCTAAGCCAATTTCGAAGTCTCATTCCCTCGTCAATTTGAGTTCCATAGTTAAAGAATCCATGAATCATTCCACTATAATTCTTATGAACTACAGTTACTCCATTTTCCGATAATCGATCGGCGTAAACAATGCCGTCATCACGAAGAACGTCATACTCAGCCGTGACGATGATTGTGGGTGGAAGGTTTTGGAGATCGACAGACGAGAGCGGAACCGCATAAGGATTCTGCCAATCCTCTGGGCGATCAAGGTAGAGACTCCATAACCAGGACATTGTTCTCTTGGTTAATCCATAGCCAGTTCCATTTTTTAAGTACGAATCCGTTTCAAAATCAACTCCGAGAGCTGGATAGATCAATAATTGGTAAGCGAGTGGGAATATCTTTTCATCCCGGGCACGCAAAACAACTCCGGCCGCCAGGTTTCCCCCAGCACTATCGCCACCAATTCCAATCCGTTTTTTGTCTATCGACAGCGAGTCGCTATTTTCATACAGCCACGTTAAGCCCGCGTAACAGTCATCGTGTGGGATCGGAAATTTATGCTCCGGAGCCTTCTGATAATTGATTGAAACTATGACCGAATCGGTCAACTTCGATAGTGCGCTCAATTGCGCGTCATAGAAATCAATCGAAAAATAGGCCCATCCCCCTCCATGTATATAAAGCATTCCTGGGTGAGGGCCTGAAGTTGGAGGTGTGTATATCCTAATTGCCAGATCGGCCGTTACCCCCGGAATAAAATGAGTACGAATGAGAATATCCGTATCAATTTCACCAGCCAGGGAAATGCCAGCGTAAGAACCGCTACGACCTACAGAAATTGGCAGGTCGACCAACTCGGGGGCATCAGCTCCAGGAGCTAAGAAAGATTCACACTGAGGATCTAGCAAGCTAATTTCTCCTTTTCATTAAATGTATAGATACTACTCTTTTACCGAACCAGCAAGCATTCCTTGAATTAGCCGCTTCTGAGCAAACATGAAAACAAGCATGATCGGGAGCGCAACCAGGATTCCAGCTAGCGCAATTTCAGGTTTAAAGATTGGTAATGAAGTCGCGCCAACTCCCGGATTAATTGCCGGCGTTGAATAGAACAAGAACCCAAGACCAATCGGCAAAGTATAATTCTCAGGCGAAGGAAGTAGTACATATGGCAAGAAGAAGTTTGCCCAGTTGCCAACAAAAGCGAAAAACATCAAAAGTGAAACTATAGGCCAAGAGAGAGGTAGCGCGATCTTCGTGAAGAGACGGAAGTCATTGCAACCATCCATTTTTGCTGCCTCATAAAGTTCAGTCGGAATCGTAGTTGAAAAATAAATGTAAGCAAGAAATGTTCCAAACGGATATAACGAACATACCAAAATAACACCTAGAGGTCTGTCCATCAGACCTAATTTATCAATTAACACAAAGATTGGTACCACCAACGCCATTGGAGGCGTCAACATGGTAATGAGTGTGCCAACCATAAGAATTCTCTTTATTCTGATTTTGCTGGCAGCTAATACAAATCCTCCAAGCGTGGCTGTGGTAGTTGCCAATACAACAATAGCGGCGTTTATCCAAATTGAATTCAATCCCCAAGTGAGAACGACACCATCATTGAAAGACTGTAGATTTTTCCAAGCCGTCCAATAACCTGAAAATTGACCGAATGCCAGAGGATGGCGATCAGTAATCTCAGGATCGGTCTTCGACGGTGCAAGTAGTAACCAAAGAATTGGCAATACGCTTATAACTGCAAAGGCTATAAGTGTAAAATTAGCAACTAAAGTGCCTATTAAACTCTCTTGACGAATTTTACGATTAACAAGATATCGAGAAATTACCGTTGACATTTTATGCTCGCTCTTTCTTAGTTCTTATCTCATCGTTAGCTTCTTCAAACATGTCAGTCTTATAAATTATGATCAAAGCTAAAATCAAAGTTGGTATGAGCAAGAGGATGGCTAGAGAGGCAGCTCCACCGAAATCGCCATCCATAAAAGCAAGGGTGTAAGCCAATTGATCAAGAGACCAATCTTCCGCCATTCCGCGCTGAATTCCCTCATTTAGCAGTTGTGGTTCAACAAATATTTGTAAGCCACCTGCGAAAATAAGAATGCACATGTAAATAATATATTTCTTAATCATTGGCAGCTTGATTCTTAGCGCTAACTGGAAACCAGAGCACCCATCTATTCGTGCTGCCTCAATCACCTCGTTTGAAATTGACTGAAGTGACCCGTATTGAATAACAATCCAATAACCTGCAATTGAGAAGAATGCCATGATCCCCAGAATCACAGGTAGATTGTCGGTCTGAAATACCTGAGCGCTATCTGTTATTCCAAAAAACTTTAGTGGCCCTTGTAGAGGACTAAAAGTTGGCTGCAACATCGCGTACCAAACTAGAACTGCGACTGCTCCGGAAACAGAGGCTGGCATGATGAAGGCAAGTCGAAGATACTTCTTCCACTTACCAGGATTTAGATCTAACATCAAAGAAAAAACGATCACTGCAATCAGTGTAGAAGGAACAAATATCGCCATAAACTGCAAAACGTGAATCAGTGCTGGCAAAAATCTAAAGTCCTGAACAACAATTTTAAATGCATCCCAACCTCCATCGGGATTTGCTCTAGATTCGTGCGGCACTTCCAAAAATGCCATAAAAATAGGCAAAATTCCCCAGATAAACAAGAGTGACATGTACGGCAAGACCATTACATACATGGCGAGACTGCTTTTTGATTTCAATCTTCTTTGCACTCGTGTCACTTCCGATCTGCTCATAATATCTTTTGGTTGGAAACGATTTATAGTTGAGAATCAGGTTGGCCGTTTGATTGGCCAACCTGATTCTCTAGAGAGCTATTTGGCTACAAGCCAAAAAGCATTCTGATTAACTAGTTTGAACTTTGTATCCGAGTTTTTCTGCTAAAGAACTAAGAGTCTTCGCAGCGGCATCAATTGCTGCTTGAACATCTTTGTTCTTCTTAAAGTCGGCTCCAAAAGCACCTTGCATAGATCCCCATGAGTCGTAGCTCACGAATTTCTCACCACCGTAGATTTTCGCTCCAGCAGCATTCATAGCCGGAATAGGGGTCTTCGCGTAGTACTTATCTTTGTTCAATTTGTCTTGCCAGAGCTTTACTCCCGCTAATGATGCTGGATATGTGACAACGCCACGAGAACCATCTGGGTTCTTTGCATCCACCACAACACGTTTGTCGGAGATCATGAACTTAATGAAGTCCATGGCTACCTTAGGAGTCTTGTAGTGTCTAGAAACGGTGTAAATTCCGCCTCCCCATTCTCCCGAATAGTTCACTTTTTCTCCCTCCCACAAAGGCATTTCCTCAGCGGTCATCTGGCCAGCTGGTACGTTCCATGAGGAAGCTGGTCGGATTATGTATTCGCCAAACCAAGATGGTCCGATTGTCATTACAACCTTGTTTGGCTTTGCGAAGTTTTCAATGAAGTCGGCATCCCATGCAGCAGATGTCGAAAGAACTCCAGAGTTGACCATTGGCTGTAACAACGATGCGACACGGGTGCACTTTGGAGACTTAGGTGCAATGCGAACCAAATCACCGGACTTTGCTTCATTCAATGGGCACTGTGATGGCCATAGATATGAAGAGTACATTCCTAGATCGCCGAGTGCGCCAAGGCTATAGCCATTGTGATTGGCTGCAATATCTGCGCCAATTGCAGCAAACTCCTTCATTGTCTTCGGAACGGTATATCCGAAATCCTTCATTAGTTTGGTGTTTACCCACAAGAGAGTCTGTGCAATATCGTCCTTGACGCACATGTATTCACCTGTGCTTAGTTTGCACCAACCATTAAAGGGAGCTACATCTTTCCAAAATGAAGCTGGGGCATACTTATCAAGTGCAAGTGCATAGCTGGCATCCATTAGGGGACCGACATCGTTAGGTGGACCAAAAACCACATCTGGCCAACCCTTTTTCACACGATTGAATAGGTTAACTTTTCGAAGCATGTCAGCCTGATCATGCAATTCAACTTTTGCATTTACCTTGCCTTTCATGGCTGCCGCATATGCCTGCGCGCCAGGAAGTCTTGGTGCATCAACCCAGATCGTGATGCTTGGAATTGCTGCACTTGCAGGGTTCGCCGCAAAACCACCAGCAATCAATGAACAGATTGTTAGAAAAGCGACTGAAAATCTCTTTCTTTTCAAGATTCCTCCTTTAGTTTCCTGAGGCCGCGCTCCACAGTTGAAGTTTGCTCAGTTGCCAAAATATTAGGGTACGAATACTATTTCGTATAGTATTTCCAATATAACTTTTTGGAATCTTTTCGCTGAAGTTCCGCTCCAAAGGGAGGGCAATCTTGCAGATCACTAATGTAGAAGTGGTTCTGGAAGAACGCCCCGGATTTACCCCTAGATTTGTCTGGCGTGATCGCATCCCTCGCTCAGAACCCTCAACTTTAGGTGGATGGTTGGCGATCGAAACAGATTCGGGAATCACTGGCTTTGCCTCAACAAACCGCGGGGTGATTCTTCAAGATTACGTAAATCGTCGTTTTCGAGCAGAGCTAATAGGTCAAGATCCGCTCCAACGAGAGCATTTGTGGGAACGCGCTTGGGAATTAGATCGCATCGAAAGGTTTGCTCCAAATTTAACCCACTTAGTTGATGTAGCTCTTTGGGATATTGGTGGAAAACAAGCCGGACTTCCAGTTCATCAATTGCTTGGTGGCTATCGCACTTCGCTTCCTGCTTATGCATCAACAGTCACTTACTCATCAATTCCAGAATTTCTAGATATCGCAGATCAAGCACTTGCACTTGGTTATCCGATGATTAAGTTGCATGCCTTTGGCGATGCCAAGAAAGATGCGCAGCTCTGTTTAGCTCTTCGCGATCACGTTGGCCCTGATATCGAATTAATGTATGACGGATCTGCAGCATTTGATTTACAAGATGCGGTTTATCTCGGCCATGCTTTAGATGAAGCAAACTATCTTTGGTATGAAGAGCCAATGCGCGAATTTAGCGTCACTGCCTACAAGTGGTTAGGTGAACGAGTTCGCGTTCCATTATTACTAGGTGAAGTAACCGACGGTTCACACATGAACGCAGGCGATTTCGTTGCCACGGGTGTTGCAACTAGTCTGCGCACTAGTACCTTCTTAAAGGGTGGATTTACCGGTGCAATGCGTATCGCTCACCTTGCTGATGCCTATCACTTACGCGCAGAAGTGCATGGTTTTGGCCTAGAGAGCGCCCATTTATGTATGGCAATTAAGAACACCACTGCTTACGAATCGCTTGTTTGGGGAAATCCAATCAAGCGCGAAGCACTCGTTCATGCTGACGGCCGCGTACATGCTCCAACTGCGCCAGGCGTGGGATATGAGACTCTCTGGAAAGAAAATGGAATTCCTAAAGGCCTAGAGAAATACGTGAAGTAATGCCGAAGATAACTGGGGTCGAAACCTTCGACGTTCGCTTTCCAACCTCTAAATCTTTAGATGGCTCCGATGCCATGAACCAAGATCCTGATTACTCAGGTGCTTATCTACGGATTAATACCGATTCTGGCGTTCATGGTGACTCACTTGTATTCACAATCGGTCGCGGTAACGAAGTTCAGCTCAAGGCTATTGAAATACTCTCGGAGAAAATCGTCGGCATCAATACATCTGAAGCACTACAAAACATTGGAGAAATTGCTCGTCAATTATCTAGAGATTCACAACTTCGCTGGCTGGGACCTGATTATGGTGTGTTCCATATGGGCGCAGGCGGTGTTCTAAATGCGCTTTGGGATTTATTTGCTAAGGAACGAAATGTTCCACTATGGAAATTGCTCTCGGGTCTTTCTCCACAAGCAATCGTTAACGCAATTGACTTTAGGTATATAACCGATGCGATAACTAAGCAGGAAGCGCTCGACATTTTATATCGCCAAGCGGATTACAAGTCAGATAACGAAGCAAAGTTACGCAAAAACGGTGTTCCGGCCTACACCACCTCCCCTGGTTGGCTTGGATACACCGATGAGAAAATGCTCAAACTTACGCAAGAGGCGATGGATCAAGGATTTAAATTACTGAAATATAAGTGTGGGAAGTCCCTGGAAGATGACAAGCGTCGTCTGCGCAAGGTGCGCGAATTAGTAGGCCCAGATTATGCAATCGCTATCGATGCCAACCAGGTCTGGGATGTTGATGAAGCAATTTCTTGGATAAATGAGTTGAAAGAGTTTAAGTTATCTTGGATTGAAGAACCTACGTCACCAACCGATGTGGTCGGCCACGCCAAGATTGCAGCTGGAATCGCACCAACTCGTGTAGCATCGGGCGAAATGGCTGGATCTCGAATCATCTTTAAGCAACTACTTCAGGCTAAAAGCTTCTCTGTAATGCAGATCGATGCCACACGCGTAGCGGGAGTTAATGAGAATTTGGCAAATATTTTGATGGCTGCCAAATATTCAGTACCAGTTTGCCCACATGCAGGCGGAGTTGGTTTGTGCGAGATGGTGCAACATCTTGCGATGTTTGATGCAGTTGCAGTAACTGGGCATCATCCCGGGCGCATCGTTGAGTTCGTAGATCATCTGCATGAACATTTTGTGGTTCCGACCGATATACAAAATGGCAATTACATGGCACCTTTGCAACCTGGAGCCGGCGCTGAAATACATCAAGCAAGTATCGATATTTATCAATTCCCTAACGGCACATACTGGAAGAATGGAGCATGAGCATGAGTACTGAATTCAAAGGTCTCACTGCAGTTGTAACTGGAGCAGGTTCTGGAATTGGCCTCTCGGTGGCGCGATTGCTTTCAGAATCTGGAGCGAAAGTTTTTGGTCTAGACCTCAATCAAGGCGACATGGGTTCACATGCCACATTTATTTCTTGCGATGTCTCAGACCCTGCAAAGGTAACGGCAGCATTTAGTGAAATTGCTAAAGCAAAAGATGTGATCGATATCTTGGCAAATAACGCAGGTGTCGGTGCGATCGGATCAATAACCGATGCCAAAGAAGAAGAGTGGCAGAAGGTATTTGGCGTTAACGTCTTTGGTATGGGTCGCGTTAGCGCTGCCGCAATGCCATTTTTGAAAAAGAGCAAAGTTGCCTCAATTGTAAATACTTGCTCAATTGCAGCAACTGCTGGTCTGCCACAGCGTGCGGTTTATTCTGCGAGTAAAGGTGCAGTTCTTTCGCTAACCCTTGCTATGGCAGCTGATGGAATTCCCGACAAAGTTCGCGTTAACTGCGTTGCACCAGGTACTGCTGACACACCATGGATCTCTCGCCTGCTTTCTCAGGCTGCAGATCCCGTTGCCGAACGTGCAGCCCTCGAAGCGCGCCAACCAATGGGTCGTTTAGTTAGCGCAGATGAAGTTGCCAGCGCAATTGTCTATCTAGCCAGCCCTCGTCAAGCATCTACCACTGGCACTGTTCTTAATGTGGATGGCGGTATGCAAGGATTACGCCTTCGCAAGTAATTTCTTAATCGAGTGGAGTGATCAGTGCCAACTAAAAAGAGCGCATCAACTCGCACGACCAAGAGAGCGCCACGTCGTTCAGTTCTATCTGATGACATATACGAAATGATTAAAGCGATGATCTTTGATCATGAAATAGCACCTGGCTCTAAAGTTAATATTGATGCACTTGCCGTTCAGCTAGATGTTTCTCAGACACCTGTTCGTGAAGCGTTAGCCCGACTTGAATCAGATGGTCTGATTGCAAAAGAGCCGCTAAAAGGTTACAAAGCAACTGCTCTGCTCTCCTTAAAAGAATTTAATGACTTATTTCAGTTCCGCTTACTTATTGAACCATGGGCTGCCGAGCAAGCGGCTAAGTTAGTTGATAACACCGGCAAGACCGCGCTTAAGGCCGAAATGCAAAGTGCGAAAACTGCCCTGAAGATTTCTGGTGATGATCAATTTCAGGCGTTGACCGAACATGATGCACGCTTTCATGCACTTATTGCCAGTATCTCTGGAAATCAATCTGTGGCAGATTCATACGAGCGCACCCATTGCCACCTACATCTCTTCAGACTGTATATGGCCAACAAATTGCACTTGATCGAAGGCGAAAGTCGAGCCAAATTTGTACAAGATCTATTTGAAGAGTATTACCAAGTTGGTTCTGGTCAGTTAGCAATCAAAGAACATGATGTGATTGCTAAAGCGATTATCGATCAGAATTCCAAAGCTGCTCGAACTGCAATGCATGCCCATATTGAGTCATCACTAAAGCGCTTCTCCCCTGCAGCACAAGCAATAAACAAAAAATAAAGTGCAAAGATCCTTGACCCGCACGCTCTTGCAGACTAAGTTTTCCTATAGGATTTTTTAGCGGATAGGAATTCACGTGGGCTTATCAATTATTAAAGATATTGAAATTCGCGCTTGTCGTGGATCAGATGCACCTGAATCAAAAGATGCAGTCGCTGCAGTAAAACTGCCAGGTGGATCAAGACCTGATTTTACCGTCATCACAATTACAACCGAAGATGGTGTTAAGGGAACTTCTTTTGGCTTTGGCGCACAAGATGCCAAGGCTGCAGCGGCAACTATGTCGCAAGTAAAACCATTTTTTATCGGACGTAGCGCACATAGCTCTGCAAAGAATATTAAAGATTTCGAACTCTTTGATCGTCGCTGGAATCACGTTCCGATTTACTCATACGCACCATTTGATAACGCGTGCTGGGATATCGTCGGCAAAATGGCGCACTTGCCAGTTTATAAAATATTAGGTGCAGCCCGTGAAAAAGTTCCGCTATATGTCTCTTCTATGTTCTTGCCGGGCCCTGAAGATTATGCAAAGCAAGCACTTGAAGTAAAAGCAAAAGGCTATAAAGGTTACAAGCTTCACCCACCAGGAGGCCTCGATCTAGATATCGCTTGCTATCGCGCTGTGCGCAAAGCAGTCGGTGATGACTTCACGCTAATGGCAGATCCAGTCATCATGTATTCCTATGAAGAGGCGCTTAAGGCTGGGCGCGAGTTAGAAAAACTGGGCTACAAGTGGCTGGAAGAACCGCTGATAGATGTTGATCTTCACAGCCTTAAGAAACTTCGCGAAAAGCTTGATATTCCAATTTGCGGAACCGAAGTAATTGCTGGTAACAACTATTCTGTTGCAAACTGCATCAAAGATGGCATCGTAGATATTGTCCGTACCGATGTTTCTTGGCGGGCAGGTATTACAGCGGTTATGAAGACTGCTCACTTGGCCGAATCTTTCGGTGTTAAGTGCGAGCTTCATACAACTATTTATCATGGACTAGAACAAGTTCAATTGCACCCATCACTTGCCATAAGTAACTGCGAATTCTTTGAGACTTTATATCCTTTCGATGATTTCAATTTTGGTACAAAGAGCCAGTTAAATATTGTCGACGGTTATGTAATGGCCCCAGAAGGTGAAGGTCTCTGCATTGATTATGACTGGGACTTCATCGACAAGCACACGGTGGCAATTCTTTAATTAGCCCTGCACAACAACATTTACTAAAGGTTGGCCTGCAGCAAATCGGGCTAATTGTTCTTCCACCAGTGCACGTCCACGTGGTTCAAAAGCTCGTGAATCTCCACCAACGTGTGGAGTAATAAATGTATTGGGAGCGCTCCACAGAGGGTGGCCTGCTGGAAGTGGTTCAGGATCGGTTACATCAAGGCCTGCAGATATCCGACCGGCTTGTAACTCTTTCAGCAGAGCGTCGGTGTCAACAACTGCGCCACGTGCCACGTTGATAAGTGCTGCTCCATCTTTCATCGCAGCAAGTCGATTCGAATTCATTAGGTGACGAGTTTCTGAATTTAGCGGAACGATCAAGATAATCACATCAAAGGTAGGAAGTAAGGCGTCAAATTTATCCATAGTCACTGCACCATCAGAACCTGATTTTGAAAACGAAGTAATCTCAACTTCAAAACCAGCAAGCATGCCAGCAATTGTCTTACCAATATTTCCATGACCCACGATTGCAATCTTTGAATCAGTCAGGGAGGCAAATGTGGTGTGTGACCATCTACCGGCGCTTTGATCTTTAGCAAATTGCGCAAAACCGCGCCGGGCTGCAATTGCCAGCCCAACAGCAAGTTCGGCAGTGGAAGCATCATGCACACCTGCGGCGTTGCATAAAGTAACTCCGGCAGGGCGCAGAGCAATGACGTCATCTACGCCAGCGTTAGGAGATTGAATAACCTCTAAAGAACTCATCTTGGCAATTGGTTCGAGTGCGGCAGCGCCAAACATATAAGCGGGTACGTAGAAAGTTATCTTGCTCAAATCTTCTTGTCGTGGAGTCACGCCATCGGTCGGCAGATGTGTAAGCCCGTTAGGAATCTTTAGGTCACTCCACTGCGTCCAAATCACAAATTGCGCCCCTTGATGATCGGATCCCAATCGCTGCGTGCTGACCACGGGGTTTCGTAACTTGGATCGTTGACATAACGGCTGATCTTAAATTTAAGTGAAGCAACCGCTCCCCCAATTAGATCAAGTGCGAACCATTTAGATGCAATATCCATGTTTTGAACTGTTCCATCAGCGCCTGTTATCTCAACCGATTCAAATCGATGTTCGCCAAATGTTCCCGCCTGGATGAAAAGCTCTTGCACAGCGCTGCCGATATTGGCAACTTGCATAGATAAAGTAGTCGCATCCATTCCATCGACAATTACTGCAACATCTGGTGGCAGACCAGGACGTTTTAATTGGCCATCGAAGAAGCGAACCTTGCCATGTTGCAATCCGCCATGAGAAATATGCATCGGACCACCAAAGACCATCTGGCCCAGTCCTTCAAAGTAGACAGGATTAAATTCTTGCCAAGCATGGATGTTATATCCGGGCACGCGCAGATCAAGGCCAACTACTTCGTCCGCCGTTGCTGGATCATAACTATCCCAGTTTCGGGGATTGCCAGTATTTGATCTCATCTTACGTAGCTGAATCTTGATAAGTTCAAGGTTTGCTTGCAAAATCTCAACCGGATAATTTGGCAAGTGTCCTTGCACGAATTGGAACCATGGCAAGGTATTTGCGATGTAATGCTTGGTATCGCGCCCGGTTCCCTTCTCTCCCCCTGAAACACCTGGGATATAAACAGAATCCCAATTGTTATCGCGCGGCAAAGCCAAAATGCGATCAAGATCTTCTTGTGCCATTGAAGTAGTCCAGATATAAATCATGTGTCGCGCAGACGGCAATCGATAATCTGCCCAACCGGCATCAAAGTGGCGATGTGGAACTTTTATCAGGCCATCAATCTCTTTGCGAAGTGACCAAATCAAATCAAATTGTGATCTTGGCAGATCCAGATACTTGTAATCACCAGTTAAGAGCACAGCGTTCATCGCTGCATTGGTGATTGGTTCCATGATTGTCATGAAGCCATGTGGCCAGCGCCAACCGTAATAGCCGCCCCACCACTTGCCATCGTTGAACTCACCGATCACACCAGTCGTGCCGATGTTATCCGGCATGATTCCACCGTTTGCATCTTTACGTGCCATCCAAGCTTCTAGATATTCGAGCATCGTCACTTTTAGTTCGGCATCACCTGAATACATATAGGCGTGAGTTAACAACGATGTTGAATTCAAATTAAGTGGCACATCGCCACGGTTCATGCGCGCATTCATTTTATTTATAAGATCGTCATAGACTTCCGGATCCGACCAGTGGCAACGCATCGAAGAAAAATCTGTTTTAACAATGTCTTCATAAGGTGCCAGATAATCATCTAGCACTGTGCGATGAGTCTCCCAATCTTCGTGTGTAACAACTTGGCGTGGGCCGTGGCTGCCAGTTAAAGGAGAAAGCATCATTTTCTTGGAACGGTCATAATTTTTCGCTTCTAAATCTTTACCTGTATACATTCCAGAAAAACGCGCCGCTCGTTGTCGATCAATTAGAGACTCTGGTTTAGTCAGGCCGAAGAAGTAATGGAATAAGTAACCTTCACCGTGATGCATCCAGTCGTAATATCCATCGAATTCACGATAAATCTGTCCGTATTCGGTCCACTGCAAGGTAATTGCATCCCACATCTTGCGCGCTAATTCGTAAACTTCTTCGCTGCCACCAATTGTGTAGAAGAGCGCCAAGTACATAAAGGCTTCATACGGATCATCAGAGCCATCCATGCTGGGCCATTCATCTCGCCAAATGATTGATCCATCACTGCGGGTATAGCGGGCGACGAATTCTGGGGCCACTTCATTTAATTGAGTGATTATTTCGCGTTCAAGTTTGGCCCACTCAGGTGCATCCGCCTTGGAATTAATCTGGGCGCGCTTTATTGTGTTTTCAGCCATCTTTAGATCTTATTCGCAGGTGAACTTTGAGGCAATGAATTTCTTAATACCCAAGTGAAAGTTAAAGTAGTCAAAATTAAAACTATGAAAATGACTCCGTAAGCAGCTTCAAAACCATAATTCTCACTTACATATCCCATGATCCATGGGGATGCACCATTTGATAGCCCCATTCCCATAACAAAGCCGGCTATACCTTTATCAGAACCTTGTTCGCTTCCACTAGCCAGTGCAATTGCAATCGAAGCGCATGGACCAATACCTGCTGCAGCAATAATCAAACCAACTAGGGTCAAGGTTGGCGATGATGTGAAGACAACTATTGCGATACCAAGGGTTACGGCAGCAAAACAATATGCCCATATTCGCGGCAAATTAAATTCGTTCTTTGTTGAAAGATAGATGCGAGAAAGTGCCACAAAATATGGCGCGATCGTTGCAAATAGAACTGCCGATTTAAGACCAGTTCCGCGCTCTGAGAGCAAATCAACGGCCCAAGAAGAAAGAGCAACTTCCATCGTGATTGAAAGAAAGGCAAAAACCATGATGGCAATAAAGTGTTTATCCCAATTAATCTTTCGCTCACCATGGGCTGGCTCAGGCCGGGCATCTAGTTCGGGAATCAAGAACTGAGCAACGGCTCCAATGGCAACAGCCGTTATTGCCACCGTCCATCTCCATGGAACATCGACTTGCGTTGTTACTCCGATGACAGTTGGTGAAACCGACCCCATGAAAAGACCAAAGCCGGTGGAGCGAAACATATTCTTCAGCGCTGTCTTCGAGTGCGATCCCAGAATTGCTGTTGCAGTATTTCCACAAATCACAGAACCAGCTGCGGCAAGTGCGATTGCCGGAATTGAAAAGTAAACACTTGGACTTAAGCAATAGACCAAGGTCCCACCGACTACTACAAACCAACCTATCCGAATCGTTTGGTGTGCAGGCCTGCGATGTCCATGGCTTAGCAACACCAACGAAATAATTACTAGCGCACCCGCCCATCCGATGTTGTGCCAAGCAGCATGCACGCGGGTAAGTGAGAAATCTCGTTTGATAAGTTGAATAGAAAAACCAAGAGAGCCCATTAGGTAGGACAACATCGCATTTAATAAGACCAGGCGATGCACCAGCGTGCGCGGTAAGGCTTGCGGCACCAATAACTCCCTCAAGTAGGTTTTTAATCCTATAGGAAAATGTTTGTAAATAAAAAGCCCGCCGCAGTTGCGCGACGGGCTTTTTAACGGGGTAGGACAATTCCAACTGCTCACATGGCGCAAGGCCATTGAGCTATTAGATATTGCTTAGCTGCAACCAGATGTGTTTCCACAACCTTCGCAAACAAAGCATGCACCTGACATGCGCATCTTTACACCGCATGTCATACAAAGTGGTGCATCTGATTTGATTCCCATTGATTCTAGGAGATCAGATGATGAACCAATTGCTCTATCAAGTGGTGCTTGCTCAATTTTTACAGCCACAGGAGCCGCCACAGGAGCAGCCGCTTGTACTTTTGGGATATCAACACTCGCAGGTGCTGCATCTTGTGTGTACTCACCGGTTTCTAGTGCACGTGCGCGCTCTGAAGCTGTAAACAACCCCATGCCGCTACGTGTTTCAAATGATAAGTAATCAAGTGCTAAGCGACGGAAGATGTAATCCATCATGGATTGCGCCATGCGGATATCTGCATCATCTGTCATACCTGCTGGCTCAAAGCGCAAGTTAGTGAACTTCTCAACGAATGTTTCTAGTGGAACTCCGTATTGAAGTCCGATTGA
>Ga0247837_1002315_pt1 | contig 36471 bp, 28 predicted proteins | sample LaCtaG_2_FD_187115 | JGI IMG/M metagenome (GOLD analysis project Ga0247837, IMG submission 187115) | Freshwater microbial communities from meromictic Lake La Cruz, Castile-La Mancha, Spain - LaCruzMarch2015_14.5m | ecosystem: Environmental > Aquatic > Freshwater > Lake | place: Spain: Castile-La...
CGCCGCGGATGATTTCGATCCGTGCAACGGGAATCGCATTGCCAAGCATCGTGAGTTCAGCAGGTCTAGCGAGCACCATTTCGCCGTGCTGGGCTGCCGCCACTCCGAACGGCAAGAAGGTGTGGTCATCAAACTTTGCGTCTGGTTCGCTCACGCTGTTCGCTGGCAAGTTGAATGGCAGCATTCAAGCGGTCAGTAGCTATGTGCCCGCTTCGAGCAGCCCGGGGTCGCTTGATGTGGCGGTTGATCAACGCGGAAAGTTCCTGTACCGGCTGCGCGCCTTTAACCCCAGTGGCGGCGCCGCGCCGGTACCGGTGATCGAGGCCATGAAGATCACCAAATCCACTGCCAATGGCGGCGTTCAGTTGGTGCAAACGGTTTCATTGCCGTCCGATCTGCAGACCGCTTCGCCAACTGGCATCGCGGTCACCGCGCCCTAAAGACACAGCCCCAGCGAGTTGCCGGGGCTGTGTGTTCAATCAGGTAAGAATCGGGCCGCTCGGAATCACTTAGCGACGGCGGCGACCAACCAGTCCGGCCACGCCGAGCAGCGCGATGGCTCCCGGAGTCGGGACTGCACCACTGTAAACATTGATGTTGTCCACACGGTTGGTGCCAGCGGCGGCGGTGGTCACCGTTGACTGAATGCGGAAGATCACCGAGGCTTGTCCGGCCGCGGCGCTGAGACCACTGACGGTGGTGGTGAACGCCGTCGGCTGGTTGGTGACTGAGTTCCAACTAGTCGTACCGGTGCTAGCGCCACCCGCCTGAACAACCGCGTATGAGGCGAGGACCGTAGTAAAGCTTGCACCACCATCGACGCTCATGAGAACATTAAAGGTCGCCGGGCCGGTTCCACTGCGCGTCTGGTCAAACGAGAGCGTGATGGGGTCGGCGTAGCCAGTGGTGGAGAGGGAGACTTGGTAGTAGTCACCCGTGGTCCAGTTGTTGGAACTCAGCGAATAAGTCGAGCCATTGCCCGCGGGTGAGGACCACGTCGTTGCGGCGAGAAAGTGGTAACCGCTGAGCGAGGTTCCCGCGGTGGCTTCGCCCAAGTCGGCGGCGCCGTAGGTGTAGTTCGAACCAGTGGTGGCAGCAGCCACGGCGGTCGGCATCGACCAACCAGCGACCAAGGCTGCGGATGCGGACATGGAAACAGCACCAGCGGTGATGAGCGAGGCAGCGACAAGTGATCGAGTGTTCATGGGTGGGAAATCCGAATAGGTGGCGTCAACCAGTGCGACTGGCCGCCCAATTCGTCTTCCTCGTATGACACACAATGCCCTGTAACTGGTCGCAAGCAATGTCAATATTCAGAAATGCCGTTCAGACTTGATTAAGTCGAGCGCGGGGGTAGCCCTGCGCGGCCGCAAAGGCACATTGAGGGCTACCGCTACCCGCGCGTTGGCCTGACAACCGCCGCGATCACTGCACTCGCCACGGTCCAAGTCAAAAACGTGTCGGCGATTCCGGCGTAGACCCACCGCGCGGGCAACTGAAACCAAGCGAGGTCCGGGCCATCGCCAGCCATCGCTGCAAAGAGGGCAATGACCATGCCGATGGTCCAGCGCCCCACCCACGATGGACAGCGCATGCCGGCCATCAGAATGCTCATGAGAAAGGCGCTAAATGCCATGTAACCAAACGCAGTCAAGTAGCGCTGTGCGCTGATGGGGTCACGGCCTTGTTTGCGTACCAAGAGCACGCCCACGGGTCCGCGCTGTGATGCCTCGCGCCAATCGGACACGGTGCGAGCGCGCTGCTCGGCGTCCATGGTGCTGAGTGCCTGCATGTCGATCCCAGGAAATCCATAGGCGCCGTCACGCGGCGCGCCGCGCCCAATGGCGTCAACAAGCGCGGAATCCGCAGGCAGTGGTTCAAGTGCCCAGTCATACAGGCGTACCGCCGACCACGAAACATACGCCCAAGCAAATGCCGCAAGAGCCCCAACGATTGTCCCAAGCAGAATGCGTCGCACCATCCCCCCAAGTTACAGAAAATGGTCCGGGAGGAACGGGAACAATTTATTTACCACTCGGGGCCGCCGGAGTAGCGGCCGAATACGTCCGCCATTGCTTGGACCATTTCGCCGAGGGTGCACTTGTTCAACGCGCCCTCTACTAGCGACGGCATCACGTTTTCGCCCTTGCGCGCTGCCACGCGGATGGCATCAAGCGCAACCTTTACGCCGTCTGCATTGCGGGTCTTGCGGAACTTGGTGAGACGATCGCACTGCTCGGTTTCCACCGTATGAGGGATCTGCAGAATCTCAACTTGGTGCTGCTCGTTGCCGTCGTTGTAGGCATTCATGCCAACCACGATGCGGTCCCCCGCTTCCATCTCTTGACCGAAGCGGTAACTCGCTTCAGCGATCTGCCTGCGGAAATAGCCCTTGTGGATTCCAGCCACCACGCCACCCATGTCATCAATCTCCTTGATGAATTGGTTCGCGTCCTTCTCCATCTGGTCGGTCAGCGCTTCCACGTACCAACTGCCGCCCAGCGGATCGACGGTGCGGTGCACACCGGTTTCATGCGCCAGGATCTGCTGCGTGCGCAAGGCCACGCGAACGGCAGCCTCCGTGGGCAAACCAAGCGTCTCATCCATGCTGTCCGTGTGCAAGCTCTGGCAACCTCCAAGCACACCGGCCATCGCCTGGAATGCAACGCGCACAATGTTGTTGAGCGGCTGCTGTTCCGTGAGGCTGCAACCGGCCGTCTGCACGTGCGTGCGCATCAGCATGCTGCGTTCGTTCTTCGCGCCGAAACGATCGCGCATGGCATTCGCCCAAATACGGCGCGCAGCGCGGAGTTTGCAGATTTCCTCGAAGAATTCGTTGTGACTATTGAAGAAGAAGCTGAGGCGCGGTGCAAACGTATCCACCGGCATGCCACGCTTGATGCAAGCCTCTGCGTATTCCATTCCGTCGCGCAGCGTGAACGCCAGCTCTTGCGTCGCACTTGAGCCAGCCTCGCGAATGTGGTAACCGGAGATGCTCACCGAATTCCACTTCGGCAGGTGCTGCGCGGCAAATTCAATCGTATCCACCACCAGTTTGACACTCGCCTCCGGCGGATAGATGAACTCGTTCTGCGCGTGGAACTCTTTGAGAATGTCGTTCTGCAGCGTGCCGCCGACCGTGTTCCAATCGACACCGCGCTCCTTGGCCATTGCCAAGTACATGGCCCAGATGACCGCGGCCGGACCGTTGATGGTCTGACTCACCGTGACCTCACCGATCGGAATGTCCGCGTACAGACGATGCATATCTTCGATCGTGCTGATCGCAACTCCGCATCGGCCAACTTCGCCCGCGGACAATGCATCGTCGGAGTCGCGCCCCATCAGCGTGGGCAGATCGAACGCCGTGGAAAGACCAGTGTTCGCCTTTGTGCCCTTGGCATTCTCAAGCAGGTACTTGAAGCGGCGGTTGGTGTCGTCAGCTGAACCGAACCCAGCAAACTGCCGCATGGTCCAAAGGCGATCGCGGTACATCGTCTTGTGAACGCCGCGCGTGAACGGGAAGACGCCGGGCTCGCCGATCCGCGCGTGTGGCTTGGAAGCGTCCGCAGGGTCCGTGGTGTGCACCGTGGCGGGGCCGTAGCGCTCATCGATCACGTAGCCAGAGAGCGTCACCGTCTCTGGGTTGATGGCGGGCTTCGTCGGCGCGGCGGGCGCGGCGGAAACGGGAGTCTTCGTGGAACTATTGGTCGGATGGGCAGACATTCCCGGATTGTAGGGGCGTCAACTAGTCTTCCCCATCGCAAATTGCCATGAAACCGCGCCACACCGGAACCCTTGCATTTCTCATCTGCCGCACGGCCATTGGCAATGATTTGTTTGCGGGAACGCAGGTACCGGTTCCACCATCCACCGCTTCACAAGTAGTCGAACCGCAGCATGCCGCGCCGTCGGCCGAGGGCGCGCCGACCAATTCTCTGGAGGCGACCATTGCCCCAGTCACCGACTCCAACCCGCCCGAGTTCCCGCTCATCGACCCACACGGATTCTCACTGGACTTCCGTCCGCAGATTTGGATGCCTTCCGTGTCCGGCAGCGTTGGTGTCGGTGACCGCACGGCGAACGTCGAGGAGAGCTTCATCGACATCCTGGAGAACACCGACTCAGTGATCGGACTCTCGGGGCGCGTGACACTGGCATATGACCGATTCGAGGCGTTCACCGACATCACTTGGATCAGACTTGGCTTCGACAAAATCACCACTCCATCCGGTGCGCGCTTCAGCACCACCATGAGTCTGATGATCTCTGATGCGTGCATTGCATACAACCTCCTTGAACCATCAGTGGACAGCCGCGGACGACGCGGTCCAACACTTGCTCCGTATACCGGCGCGCGCATCTTCTGGGCCAGCACCCAGGTCACCGCTTCCGACTTTCCATTCAGTGACTCGGCGTCATCGGTATGGGCGGATCCGATCTTCGGTGGAATGTGGGAAACGCCGTTTAGTGAGAACGGACGATTCTCACTCGCAGGGGATGCTGGTGGATTCACACTCTCCTCGCAACTGACGTGGCAGGTCACCGCGCTCTTTGGATTTGACTTCCGTTGCTTTGAGCACCCGTGCACGCTCTCGATCGGCGTGCGGGCCATTGCAGACGATTACGACGCCGATAGCACGAACAAGGTCACAACCGACCTCATCCTGTGGGGCCCGATTCTGGCTTGGGATATTCGATTCTGAACGCTCGCAACCTGCACGAACCGCAGCGAAATCTATAGAATCTTGCCCCTATGCGCACTCTTGCCAACATCGCTATCGCTTGCATCGCCATCACCGTCAGCGCCGTGGCGCTTCCAGCGTGTGCGCAGCGTCGACCCGTGCAGCCGGAATCGGAACTACTGGCCGAGCGCGCGGAAATCAAGAAGCGATTCAATGAAGGCAATCGCATATGGATGGAATTCCTAGTCAAGAACGTGCATGAGCGTCGCGCCACGGAGCCACAAGCGAGCGTTGATGTGTTGGTGGTTTCCGGCGGCGGCGACTGGGGCGCATTTGGAACGGGCGTATTGATCGGCTGGAGCGGACTGCCCGCCGGTCCCACCGCGCTTCCAAAATTTCAAGTGGTTTCCGGCGTGAGTACCGGTGCGTTGATCGCGCCATTTGCGTACCTCGGCACTGCCAAGGACTTGAAGGCGATCGATGATCTGTACCGCAATCCCAAGTCAGACTGGGTGAAGTCACGCGGCCCGCTGTTCTTCCTGCCGGACAACGCCAGCTTTGCTGAAGTGCCTGGGCTGGAGCGCGAGGTGGACAAGTTCATTGACATGGACTTTGCCAAGCGCATCGCCAAGGAATTTGAAACCGGCCGTATTGTGGTCATTCAGACCACCAATATGGACGACGGCAGCGCGCAGCCCTTCAACTGGAGCTTTGCCGCAAAGCAAGCCACTGAGGACGGCAACATTCGTCGACTGCAGAACATTCTGCTGGCTTCCTCGGGAATTCCCGGTGCATTCCCACCCCGAGAGATCGATGGATCGCTCTATGTCGATGGTGCAGTGACCAGCAACATCATTTATGGCGGCGCATTCAAACGCAATGGAACGTTCGGTGCCACATGGAAGCGCATGTACGCCGGGGAGTCGATCCCCAAGATTCGCTACTGGGTCATTCTGAACAACTATGCGGCTGCGCAACCCGTCACCGTACAACCGACGTGGCCGAGCGTGATCTCACGGGCACTTGAGGTGGCCGTGCGTGCTTCAACAACCATTGCGCTCCGGCACTTGTATTCCATGGCCGAGGTCAACCAACTCCGCGGCGATGGCGACATTGAAGTTCGCTGGATGGCCATTCCCGATTCTTGGAAGGCCCCAACCGAAGGCATTTTCCAACAGGAAACCATGCGTTCGCTCTCCGACCTCGGTATGAAGATTGGTGCCGACCCGGCGTCGTGGCAGACTGAAGCTCCGTGAGTACCGATCCTGTTGGCGAAGTGCCTGCACGTTCGGGCAGCACCACCGTGGTGGCATTCGTTGCACTGTATATCTTCTGGGGTTCGACTTACCTTGGCAGCAAATTTGCCATGGCCAGCTTTCCACCAGCACTGCTGAGTGGCATCCGATTCATCATCGCCGGGCTTGCGATGGCGACGATTCTCTTTGCGTGCAAGAAGTTGCATCTCAAGGATTTTGCCAACTGGCGCTGGTGGCGCAATTGCACCGGCGCAGGAATTCTGCTCTTTGCCATGGCGAACGTCATGGTTTCCATGGGTGTGCAGCGCATCCCGTCCGGCGTTGCGGCATTGATTGTGGCATTGACCAGCGTATGGATCGTCTCGCTCGACCGAATCATTTCGCGCGCGGGCGCACCAAGTTGGTCGATCATCTTGGGACTGATTTGCGGCGTTGCCGGAGTGACCGTACTCGGCGGTCCAAGCTGGAGCGGCGGTGCCAGTGAACTGAGTACTGCTGGCGTATTACTGGCTGCAGCAAGCACCCTCGCATGGGCATGCGGAACGATGGTCGCCAAGCATTCGGCACGACCGGATTCGCTGTGGGCTGCCAGCGTCATGCAGATGCTCGGCGGCGGCGCGGCAGCACTGCTTGCCAGCACCATCTTCGAACGCCAAGCGTGGCCGGCGTGGGAAGCAGTCACTCCAAGCTCATTGTGGGCGATCGCATACTTGGTGGCATTCGGATCATTGGTCGGCTTCAGCGCCTATGTGTGGCTACTGAGTAACGTCAACGCGGCAGCGGTGGCAACCTACGCCTATGTGAATCCGCTGGTGGCACTCTGCCTCGGAACCATCCTCGCCGGCGAAGCAATTCCCGCGCGCACTGGCCTGGCGGCACCGCTCATCCTGGGGAGTGTGGCGTTGATGCAATTTGTCAGACCGCCATCAAAGAACGAACCGCCGGTTGCCGAAGAGTAGGCCCAGAATCAGTTCGCACCGCAGGTAGTGAGCACTCACGCCGTCCACGCGCGAACGTGATCGCCGACCACCGCGGTCACCACCGCAAACACGCGGTCGCGATGGGATCGAACCACTACGTTCTGTTTGCCTTCATCGCTCAACGCACCGACATGTTCAATGCGAAGTGAACGACCGAGTGCATCGGCGCCGATCCGCTCTGCCTTTACCACGGACTCCTTTGCACACCACAGGCGAAGCGGCCACGCATCATCATTCCATGGAAGCCGCGCTTCACCCGTCTCTTCTGCAAGCGCGCGCAATGCGGGGATGACGGACGCATGCATCGGCTCCGCATCAATACCAATGCTCGGTGCGCCAGGCGCGGCGATGGCACATCCGGCAAGTCCGCGCGTATGCGCAATTGATACGAACGGCGCCGCGCGGTGGCCAGCGATACGCGGCGCACCTTGTGCATCATGCTCAAGAGCCGCACCATGCCACGCGCTTGGCCCGTGCGCACTCTTCCACGCGGCCACTGCCACGCCGAATGCTGCGCGACTCGCTTGACGACCGAGTTCGCGCATGTGCGCGCGCGGCGCGTCAGGTTCGTGCGCAAAGGGAAGCCAGATGATGACCGGATCCAAGAGGTCCATGGGCGAGAAGTATGTCCGAAACCGATGCAGCGCACAGCCGGGATCGGCAGATTGCCGAACGCTACTACAGCGCATCCTGGGTCAGAGGCCGTGCGGAACGGCGCCTATTTAAACCGAGAAGTAGCCAGCACTCGGGTGGTGCACGATGAGCGCGCTGGTCGACTGCTCAGGATCAATCTGGAAATTCTCAGTCAGATGGCAACCGATCCGCTCCGGCTGAAGCAAGCGCCACATCTTCTCTTGATCAGACATATCTGGGCACGCCGGATAGCCAAAGCTGTAGCGGCACCCTCGGTACTTCTGTTGAAAGAGCTCGCGGATCTTCGGACTGTCGTCATGACCAATCCCCAACTCCGCGCGCATGCGCTTGTGCCACAGTTCCGCCAGTGCTTCCGCACATTCCACGCCGAATCCGTGCGTGTACAGGTATTCCGTATACGCGTTGCTATCAAACAACTTCTTCGCACGCACGCTGGCCATCGGCCCCATGGTGACGCACGTGAGACCCACCACGTCACGCTCGCCTGAAGCAGCAGGACGGAAGAAATCACTGATTGAAAGCAGACGGCCAGACTTCTGACGCGGGAAATCGAATCGCTCCAGCTCACGTCCCGGATCGGTTGGGTCGTAAATCAACAGTGCATCACCTTCCGTCGCACACGGGTACCAGCCGTACACAACCTTGGGTTGCAAGAACTCATCGCCGTCATCCTTGGCTTGCTTCTGCATCCGCGCCAGTGCTGGTCGAGCCTCATTGTCTAAGAGAGCTTCGTACGCCTTGGCATCAAGGTCGCCTTGCTTGAATCCCCACTGACCGCGGAACAGTGCAGTCTGATTGATGAATGGGAACAATTCGTCCAGGTCAACGTGCTCCACCACGCGCGAGCCCCAGAACGGCGGATCGGGAATGCGGTCCACTGCAACCACTGAACTTGCCGGGCGTGCACCCTCGGTACCGCCCAAGCCCTGCTCGCCGCGCATTGCCGCACCACCATCAACGCTCTCGATGACCGCCGTGCCGCCAGCAGGTTCTTTGCCGATCGCACAAGCGCGCGATGCAGCAACGCGTTCGTCAACCGCACGGCGCTTGCCAAGTCGCTCATCGATCTGCTCATCAATGGCCGCCAACGTGCCGGTGGCCAATGCATCACAGACGGACATACCTTCGAACGCGTCGCGCCCGTAGTAAAGAGGCCCCGCGTAAATGCCGCGCAAGTGACCCTCCGCGTAGTGACGCGTGAGCGCCGCACCGCCAAGCAGGACCGGAATATTGATGCCGCGCTCGTTGAGTTCGCGCAGATTCTGTTCCATCACGCCCACGCTGCGCACAAGCAATCCGCTCATTCCAAGCGCGTCGGCATTGGTTCGCTCCACTGCTTCCAGCATCGCTGTCAGCGGCTGCTTGATGCCAATATTGTGCACTTCAAATCCATTGTTGGTGAGAATGATGTCAACCAAATTCTTACCAATGTCATGAACATCACCGGAAACCGTCGCCAACACAATGCGTGCTTTGGCACGACCGGTAGCGCCAGCCTTCTCCATGTGCGGCTGCAACAAGGCAACTGCCTTTTTCATCACCGTGGCACTCTTCAGAACGAACGGCAACTGCATCTTGCCGGAACCAAAGAGTTCCCCAACCACCTTCATACCCATGAGTAGATGGTCGTTGATGATTTCCAGCGGCCCATACACCGCCAGTGCACGATCAAGCGCCGCTTCAATACCCTTGTCTTCGCCGTCAATGATGTGCTGCTGCAGCGCTTCTTCAATCGGAAGATCCGCGAGCGTCTTTCGAACCTCTACTGTTTCGGCACCATCGGGGAACAGACCAATGAAGTGCAGCAGCGGATCAAAGTCTTCCGCCATGCCTTCCGGACGTTCCGCACCACGACGATCAAAGATTAACCACTGCGCAGCATCCCACTGTTCCTTGGGAATCCGATTCTCCGGAAGGATCTTGCTTGGGTGCACAATCGCCGAGGTCAGCCCACGCACACGCGCTTCATGCAGAAACGCACTGTTCAATACCGCTCGCGCAGATGGCTTGAGTCCGAAGGAAATGTTGGACAATCCAAGCAGAATTTGACATTCTGGGAATCGTTCAGAGATGCGCTGGATGCCCTCCAACGTCTCCAGACCCAAACGACGATCTTCGTCATTGCCGGTTGCAATGGTGAATGTCAGCGGATCAAAGAACAAGTCGTGCGCATCCAACCCCCACTTGCGCGTGAACAGGTCATGAATACGCGCGGCGATTTCCACCTTGCGGTCCGCGGTCTTGGCCATACCAGCCTGCGGATCTTCATCGATAGTGAGCGCCACGCATGCTGCGCCATAGCGCTTGAGCAGCGGACAGATTTCATCGATCCGCTTCTCGCCGTCTTCCAAGTTAATGCTGTTGACAATGCAGCGTCCACCGGCTCGCTTCAGCGCGGCTTCAATCACATCCGCCTGGGTGCTGTCAACCATCAGTGGCGCGTTCACATGTTGCACGTAGCGGCTCGCCACCTCGGCCATGTCTTTCACGCCATCGCGTCCAACAAAATCAACGCACACATCCAAGAGGTGACTGCCATCGCGCATCTCTTCTTTCGCCATGCTGACCAGGCCATCCCAGTCATCGGCGTCCAACAGCGTCTTGAACTTCTTGCTTCCATTGGCATTGGTGCGCTCTGCAACAATCAGGAAACTATTGTCTTGCCGGAACTCGGTGAATCCGTACAGACTTGAGCACCCCGGCGTGCTCACCGCTACGCGAGTGATCGGCGTACGCGTGCCAACAACTTCGCGGAGTGCACTGATGTGCTCGTTGGTGGTACCGCAGCATCCACCGACGATTCCTGCGCCAAATTCTTCGATGAATCGACGCATCGCTGCGCCAAATCCTTCGGGCCGCAAAGGGTATTCCGTGCGTCCATCCACCAGGATCGGAAGACCCGCATTGGGGATCACACTGAACGGACGGTTCCAATTCTTGGCCAAATACGCAATGTGCTCGGCCATCTCGGTTGGACCGGTCGCGCAATTCAAACCAAGACTGGCAATTGGAAACGGTCGCAATGCATTCACTACAGCCGCCATGTCGGAGCCAAGCAACATGGTGCCCGTGGTCTCCATGGTGACGCTGGCAAGAATCGGAATATCTTCATGCGTCTTCTTCACGGCGCCGAGGGCATCAAGGCAGGCACTGATAGCACACTTCACTTGCAGCAGATCTTGACTGGTCTCAACGATCAAGCAATCCGCGCCACCATCAATGAGGCCGCGCGCCTGCTCGCGATATGAATCGAGCATCAACTCCCAAGAAACTTGCCCAAGGGTAATGAGTTTCGTACCCGGTCCGATCGACCCTGCAACAAAGCGTGGTCGATCACGCGTACTGAATTTGTTGGCGGCTGCGCGCGCCACCTGCGCTGCACGCACATTGAGGTCGTACACCCAACTGACCATCTCTTCATCGAAGTCAGCGGCGACCAGCTTGTTGGAACCGAACGAATCCGTTTCCACAACGTCGGCACCAGCTGCCAAGAAACCCTCATGGATGCGCTGAATCAGATCGGGCCGACTGCGCACCAAGATGTCCGTGCAATTCTCGCGGCCGAGGTAATCCTCTGCAGCACAATCAGCGCACGAATGAATGCTGGTTCCCATCGCACCGTCAAACACCACGATGCCACGATCTAACGCCGACTGAAAGGTGCTGGCCATATGTAGTTGAACCGTACTTCAATACCCGCCCCGATTCAACCGTTCATCCGGATATACGGATGGATGGCATTGATAAAGATTTGAGGCAATGTATTATTGGACACTATGGAAGAGCGCTGGTTCAATCGCCATCCGTCGCCGGTTCGTACCCTTGTCACTCCATGGTTTCCCGCGTTCCCTGCGTTCCCTCGCTTGTCATCCTGATCGCAGCACTGTCCATGGCGCATTGCGCGCCGGATGATCGTGCAGCAAATGTCGACGCGACCACGAAGGGCGCCACCACAGACGCGGCGACTTTGAGTCCTGCTGCATCGAACACGACGACATCGACCACCGCGCCATCGCCCTCCCCCGCAACCAACGCCGCAACGAACGCCGCAACCTTTGACGCCGTGTGGACCACCGTTCGCGATTCACATTGGGACGCCACGCTCGGCGGAGTTGACTGGAACGCGGTGCGTGCTGAGTTGCTGCCCAAGGCCACGGCCGCGGAGTCCAACGAGGCATTGCGCGCCGTACTCACGGATGCGCTCAGCCGTTTGCAGCAAAGTCACTTCGCCATCATTCCCAGTGAGTTTGCCAATACTGAAGAAATCGAACTTCAAGCACCACCCACGGACGGTGCCTCCACCGCGCAACCCACTGCGGTCGCAAAGCAGCCAAGTCCTGCAGTGAAAGAGGGCCAGTCCGGCGCGGAACTTGCATTCATGCCACACGAAGGCACCGTCGGCGCGTGGGACGCGATTGTGGTGGCTATCGAACCCGGCTCTCCGGCAGAGCGCGCAGGCGTCACCACCGGCATGCGCGTTACCAAGATCGCCAACGGCGACATCGACACTATCGCTGCGGTCGGTGACCACCTGCCGCCCGGCGACGGCCTGGAGCGCTACCAACGCGCACAGATGGCGCACATCGCCACTACTGGCGATCCTGGCACTACACGTTCGTGGCAGCTGGAGACCATTGATGGCTCCACACTCACCGCCGATGTCACCTACGAACTTGACTCGCGCCCGCACACCAAGTTCGGTTTGCTTCCTGCACTTCCAACTGAACTCACCTGGCGTCACCTTGATGAAACCGAACGGCAACGCTGGGGTGCCAAAGACCATGAAATCGGCCTGATTCGCTTCAACATCTGGCTGATCCCCGTCGCGCGACCGTTTGACATTGCCATGGACACGCTCCGTTCCGCCGACGGCATCATCATTGATTTGCGCGGCAACCCGGGTGGCATCGGCGCCATGGCCATGGGTATCGCCGGTCATTTCACAGCGGAAGCGCGCGAGCTTGGCGAAATGAAGACGCGCGACGTCACGCTGCAATTCAAGACCAACCCACGAACGGTGAGCAGTACCGGCGTTGCCGTCACCCCGTACGCCGGTCCAGTGGCCATTCTGGTGGACGATTCCACTGCGAGTACCAGCGAAATCTTTGCAGGAGGATTGCAATTCCTCAAGCGCGCGAAAGTCTTTGGAACGCGCACCGCCGGCGCCGCACTCCCGGCGATCACCATGACCCTGCCCAATGGCGACGTCTTTCTGCACGCGATCGCCGACTACCGCCTCCCCGACGGTTCCGCGCTAGAAGCAACCGGCGTGGTACCCGACAACGCACGCCCGTACACGCGCGCTGATTACGCCGCGCTGGGCGACCCCGCGATGGCCGAAGCCGTGCGTTGGATTGCAAGCCAGCGCAGCAACGGACACTGAATACGCAGAGCGCAACTGCTTCCACTTCTACTTCAACACCGAACTTCTACTTCGACACCACACTTCTACTTCAACACCACACTTCTACTTCGACACCACACTTCTACTTCGACACAGCACTTCTACTTCGCTCAGGACCCATCATGAAAAACCGCACCATCCTCTCGTTCATCCCCGTCGCCCTCGCTTGCACCACCATCGCCCTCGCGCAATCCGTGCAGTCGCCAACAAAGCCTGCAAAGAGCCCGGCCGCTGCGCCTGTTGCACCAGTTGCACCAGCTGCACCCGCTGCCCCGATTGCTCCGTCTGCCACCCCGCCAGTGGCTCCCGCAGCCGCGCCCGCACCTGCTGGGCTCCCGAAGTTCGCGCCCGTCGCCTTTGAAGGCGCCAAGCCATCCGCGCAAGAGCTACTCACGCGCCACATCACCGCCACCGGTGGCGAGAAGGCGTGGGAGGCCAAGACCATGATGAGTTCAAAGGGCGCCATTGAAATTCCCGCCGCCGGCCTCAAGGGCGCCATGGATATGCAAGCGATGGCTCCAGACAGCATTGCCATCGTCATGGACATTCCAGGAATGGGCCAGTCGCGCAGCGGCTTCAACGGCACCGTTGGTTGGACGATCGATCCGATGCGCGGACCATCCCTCATGGATGCCAAGCAGATTGCAGACCTCAAGCGCGATGGAAACTTCCGTCGCGACTTAGACCTGATGCGCAACGCCGGCAACGCCGAAGTGCTTGGGCTTGTTGAATTCGAAACGCGCCCGTGCTGGCAGGTGAAGATTGCCGCATCGACTCCGGACGCCATCCCCAGCAACAATTTCTACGACAAAGAAACCGGTCTGATGGCTGGCATGACCATGATGGCAGCCACACCGATGGGAAGTATTCCGGTGACACTGCTGACTGGTGAATACAAGGACTTTGCTGACGTCAAACTGCCAGTCCGCACCACCACCAAAGTCATGGGCCAGATGCAGGTGATGACCATCGATTCCGTCACGTGGGAAGGCGTCTCTGCCAAAGCATTTGAACTCCCACCGGAAATCGCTGCCATGAAGAACGCTGCGCCTGCACCGGCAACGCCCGCGGCTCCCATCGCCCCCGCCGCCCCCGCCACCAAGTAACCACCCCACGCTGCACTCAATGACCACCTCTGCCGTCAATCTGCGCGCCGTTTGGAAACGCTTTGGCAAGACCGAAGCCGTTCGCGGCATCGACCTTGATGTCCCCGATGGATCCCTCACCGGGTTCATTGGTCCAAACGGCGCTGGCAAGAGCACCACCATCCGGATGATCATGTCGATCATCCATCCCGATGAGGGCTCGGTGCAGGTGTTGGGCGCGGACGCCATCAGTGCCAAGGATCGCATCGGCTACCTGCCCGAAGAGCGCGGGCTCTATCGACGCATGCGCGTGATGGAGTTCCTCAAGTTCATGGCAACCCTCAAGGGGCTGCCTGCTGCGGGTTTGGACGCACGCGTCAACGCCTGGCTGGAACGCGTGCAGTTGACCGACGCAAGCAAGAAGCGCTGCCAAGAATTGTCCAAGGGACAACAGCAAAAGGTTCAATTCATTGCCAGCGTCATTCATGATCCGGAACTCATCATCCTTGATGAGCCATTCAGCGGATTGGATCCAGTTAACGCGCGCCTCATCAACCGCTTGATCCGCGACTTGCATGATGCCGGACGCACCATCATCTTCTCCACGCATGTCATGCATCAAGCCGAGCAGCTCTGTGACCGCATCGTCTTGATCAACCGCGGCGAGAAGATCCTGGATGCATCGATGACAGAGATTCACGCACGCTTCGATCCGCGCACGGTGCAAGTGGAACCATCCTCGCATAACCCAGCGGACGCATCCCGCCTGGGCGCACTGCCAGGCGTGGAGCGGGCACAATGGAATCCTGAACGCCACGCCGCCGAATTGACCATCGCCCGCGACGTTGATCCGCAAGATGTGATGCGCGCCGCAATTGCCTTGATGCCAGTACGCACTGTGGAATTGCGCAAGACAACACTTGATGATGTCTTCGTTGAACTTGTTGGCGAGGCAATGCCCTCGAGTGAGGAATCCGGCAATGGCTGATCGAATGCACGCCAGTCCAATGCGCAGAATCTGGACGATCGCGTTCCGGGAATTCCGCCACACTGTCATCACCAAGGGATTCATCTTTGGCGCGCTGGTGATGCCGGTGGTGATGTTCGCCGCCATTGCTGCCATTGGAATGCTGATCGGAATGCAAATGACTCCGGTGGCAGGCACCTTGGTGGTGATCGATGAAAGCGGCACGGTTGCTGCATTTGCTGCCGAAGAACTCACCCCTGAGCAAGTGGCCAAAGATATGCAAGAGGCGCTCAAGCGAAACTCGGCACTCAAGGGTTGGCCCGGCAGTGATGTGACGCAACAAGCAACCGCCAGCCTTCCATCGATCGATGTCAAGGTGGAATCTGTGCAAGACGCCACTCGCGTGGATGAGCTGCGCGCCAAGGTGCAAGACGGATCGCTCCTTGGCCTTGCCATCGTGTCGCCGGAACTCCTCAACGCCAATCCCAAGGACGCCGAAGGCAACGACCTCACCTACACGCTCATCGTGCCAACGCGAAGCGCGCCTCGCCTTACTGGCATGTTGGAAAAATCCATCGCCAAGGCCATTGTCAAAGCGCGCGTGCAGCGCGTTGGTACGGACTACACATCGCTGCAAGCACTGCTGACCCTACCGGAAACATCAGTACGACGAATGTCCAATGAAGGAGCGGAAGCGGACGAAAACGCGATCGCCAAGACGCTGCTACCCATGGGATTCATGATGCTCCTATGGATCGCCACATTCACGAGCGGGCAGTACCTGCTCACCACCACCATTGAGGAGAAAGCCAGCAAGGTGATGGAAGTGCTCCTCAGCGCGGTCAGCCCCATGGAACTTCTGTGTGGCAAGATCGTTGGATATGCCATGGTTTCCGCGGTGATGCTCGGCATGTACGGAGCGTTGGGAATTGCCGGACTCAGTGCCGCAGCCATGGGCGACCTGGTGTCACCCGGAATGCTCATTCTCATGCTTGTCTACTTTGTGATGGCCTATGCGTTTGTGTCCACCATGATGGCCAGCGTCGGCAGCGCAGTCAATGATCTCCGCGAAGCGCAAAGTTTGGTAACGCCCGCCATGCTGATCTTGATGTTGCCGATCATGCTGTGGCTACCCATCAGTGAACAACCCAATGGCTGGATCGCCACCATTTCCAGCTTCATCCCGCCAGCGATTCCCTTCGTGATGGTGCTCCGCGTCACGGCCAGCAATGAGCAGATCGATACCTGGCAAGTGGTGCTCAGCCTGGTGTGGGGCTTCGCCTGGGTTGGAGCCTTCATCTGGGGTGGTGCAAAGATCTTCCGCGTTGGCGTACTGATGCAAGGCAAGCCGCCCTCGCCGCGCGAGCTCCTCAAGTGGATTCGCATGGCCTGAGCAGGCGCACCGAGCGGCTACAGTGACGTTGTGAGCGGCGTCGTCATACTCCTCGTATCAAGTGTCGCGCTGGTGCTGCTATTCAGCGCGCTCGGCGTCGGCGCCGTGTGGTGGGCGCTCTTTGGCGACAAAGCACGCACGCGCCGCTGCCCACGCTGCTGGCATGATCTGTCTGGCACCCCCGGAATGACCTGCGGCGAGTGTGGCCATGTGGCACACCACGAACGCGAACTGCTACAAACGCGTCGACGCTGGGGCGTGGCCATCACCGCGCTGGTTGGAATTCTGGTGGTCACCGGTTGGGCAAGACTAGAAATACTCAATGCTTCGTGGGTGGGATTTGTCCCCAACGCGGTGCTTGTGCAACTGCCCCGTCTATTGCCCAGTGGACAGTTGCCCACGTGGGCGCAGAATGAACTCAACAACCGGATCGTGAATGGGCAACTTGATGGCCAGCACATCTTGAACCTGATTGATGTACTTGATCCCGGCGCGGAAGCGCTTGGAAACCCAGATGATTGGCGCACCCTCACGCTTGCGCGTGCAACATTCTCGCTTCCCGCCGAACTTGCCCCGATCACCGATGAACTCGTCTCCTCCGCTGAAGTGCGTCGCGAAGCGCGCGCATTATTTGTATCTGCGCGAGCCCGCCGCCTGGCACGCTTTGCCCCATGGATTGAAGTGGTTGTGCCCACCGAGTGGCCAGCTGGCGTAGCGCCAGTTGCGGGCGTGCGCGGCATCGTGTGGGGCGCTAATACGGAATGGCGCGTCCGGTTGCATGATGATCAATCCAACTGGCTCATCGGTGACGGCATGTCTGCACTACGCCGTCAGCCTGGATTCGGCGCACTGCAACTACCGATTCCAACGACCGACGGTCGCGTGCACGCAACGCTCGACTATGAAACTCGCCGCCGCGATGACGGAGCCACGGAGTGGAATCCATGGATGGCGCAACCACCACTTGTGATTGATGCGGTGGTTCGCCCGTTTGATCTGGCGCATCTTCAACCGAGTGACGATCCGGAGATCACCCAGACCGCACGCGAGGCGTTTGACTTTCCCGTATCCATCTGGACTGATGACGATCGCCCCGCTGGCATTCGTTTCAACACGCGCGCCTTCGCGAGCCCGGACTACGCAGACATGTTGATCGGCGTGGTGCTGGAACTTCGGGAGAACGGCGTTGCCAGGCGCCGCTCGCACCTGTGGTGGCCGGGTTCGAGCCTGGCCCGCACTGGCTGGGAAGTTGACCTGGAAGATGTACAAGCGCTGCGGCGGCTGCGTGATCTTGCGAGCCAACTTGGGGCCTTGCCAGCCGATCCGGATGGCGGCAATTCCATTCCCGGATGGACCATATCCGTCCGCGGTGACCGACTCATGGCGCTCCGAGCCATGGGCGCCATGAGTTCCGGCAGCCCCAACCAGGCAAAATTTCGCTTCTGGAGCGGACACTTTGAAACCCCGCTCCGCGTCAGCGAACGCCCAGAATCAGCCCCAAATCGGGCATTTCGCCGTGAATCGCACCCGGGCGATGCCGGGAGCGCCAAACAAAAATGAGTTTCTGTAAAGATGCGTGATTCATAATTTCTGCCGCTTACGCATAAGAGTGCGGAGAGATTGGTTAAAGGCTCATAGGACCCCAGTTGTGAGGTGCTTCAAATGGACCGTGACTTTTCCCCGAGCTATGCAACTTCCACGCATGTCGAGCCAGCCGCGCGAACCATCGCTCGACCCGCTCGGACTGCCCATGCTGTTGTTGAGCACGCTGTAGCCACCCACGGACGCGCGCAGCACGAGTGGCTGCAGCCAGCGGTGGGATCTGCCAGCGCATTCAATCGACACGAAGCGCGCACGCTCGTTGATGCAGATCGCTGCATCGCGTCGACCGATGATCAAGCACTCGAAGTTGAACTGGTGATCCGCAGCGGATCCGCGAACGCTGACGCCCAGATCCTGTACCGACTGCCCGCCGGCAGTTACTTGTCTGCAAACGACGCGTGGGACTTGCCAATCTTTGATGCCATTTCCGATGACATGGAACGACGCGTCCGGGTTGAACTCCCCGACGGTCGAACCAAGATCACTTGCCGACTGGAACGCGGCGGCCGCCTCAGCGTGCGGCTTCTGAATCAGACGTCCTGAGCGCTTCAACTAATGCGCGCATGGCATCGGCCATCTCGGCAGCAGAACCAAAGCGCTGCTCGGGTGACTTGGCCAAAGCACGCTCAAAGAATGCCACTGCTGGATGTCCAGCCTTCACAGCACCAGTGCTGTCAAGCGCCCGGGCTGGCTCCGCAATGATGGATCGCAGCATCTCGGCAGACGTGTGACCATCCATTTCGTACGGCAACGTCCCGGCAAGCAGTTCGTAAGCGACCACTCCAAGTTGGTACAGATCGGACCGATGATCCGCGTGTCGCGAATTACCAGAAGCTTGTTCGGGGCTCAGATAGCTGAGTGTTCCGATGATCTGCCCGGTGAGCGTGTGCTCTTGGCGCGTATTCAGATCGCCGTCAAGGACGCGCGCTGCACCGAAATCGATGAGTCGCGCACCACCGTTACGTTCGACCAGGATGTTGCCCGGCTTGAGATCGCGATGAATGATGCCATGCCCGTGCGCAACCTCCAGCGCCTCGGCGATCGACACCAGCATCTCCATGCGACGATGCGCAGGAAGATGTTGCTCTCGGCAATGCTTACGAATGTCTTGGCCATCAATGAAATCCATCACTAGGTACGCGCATCCGCCATCAAGCGTGCCAGCGGAACGCAGCGCGACCAACGCGGGATGTCGAAGACGGGCCAGCAACCGCCATTCACGGCGAAAGCGTGCTGCGGCGCTGCGGCCAGAGCTCGCCAAATGGACCAACTTCACGGCGACAAGTTCGCCGGATTCCGTTTCGCGACAAAGTTGCACCACACCGGCGCCGCCGCGACCAAGTTCGCGAATTGGCTCATAGCCCAACGGAAGCGAAAGTACCGGCGAGATCAACGCCACTTCAACGCCCGCACAATCCCACGCAGACACGCCACCTTCATCTGCACGTAAGAGTGATCGAACCAATTCCACCAGCGCGAGATCGCCGCCGCAGGAATCTTCGACGAACATCAGGCGCTCGTCTGCGGGCATATCGCAAGCACACGTGAAGATGGCTCGGGCGCGGCGAAGGCGGTTTGACTTTGCTGGGTCAACCGTTGGCGCTCGCTGGCCAGTCTGCACTTGGGTACTTGCGCTGCCGTCTGTCATTGACGAACCGACTCACCTTCTTCGTCAAGCCCATGCAACTCAATGCCGAGCTTCTGTGCCAAGAACGCACGCCCGAATCGCCAGTCGCGATTTACGGTTGGCCGGGAGATACCCAGCGCTTCCGAGATCTCCGCAACCGTCATGCCGGCGAACACCTTGCATTCCAAGACCTGCGCAGCCCGCGCGTCCATTTCCTCAAGTTCGGTGAGTGCTTCGTCAATAGCGAACACATCCGCTGGATCCATGCGGCTGTCGTCGGCCAAGAACGCAAGTGCAGCATCTCCGCCACACTTCGCCGCGCCGCGCTTGGCGGCACCGCGTGAACGGGCGTGATCAACCAGCACGCAGCGCATGGCATGCGCAGTTACCGCCAGCAGGTTGTTTGCGTTGGCAAACTCGCCTGGATTGCGATGCGCAAGGCGCAGAAACGCCTCGCTCACAATGGCGGTCGGCTGCAACGTGTGGCTGGCGCGCTCTTGGCGCATCAACACCGATGCCATTGACCGCAACTGCGGATAAATTTCTTTGAACCCATCTGCGATTGAACGCAGTGTTGACCCGCCCCGTTGGAGCACTGAATCAACAGCCTTTTCCTCTATCTGGATCGAACTCATGGAGTTTCCCTCCTCCGGGGCGAACATAACCCGGAACAACAGCGAGTCAAACAAATGAACGACCTCCAGAAGCGCGTTCTCTCTACAGAATCGCGCCGCGGCATTCACAGGGGAAATACACGCGAAATCACCGATTGATTTACGCCGCGCGCGCACGCCCAATGACCAAATCCAGAGCGATTTTGCAATATCATTCCATGAAATGACTTACGTCAAAATTGGGCGCCAAAGAATCGGTTGATGGCATCTCTGGGACAAGACGTAACTCAATTGTCAAATTGAAGTTCAGAAATCTACGAGTGCCTCCAGAGGCACCAAAATATTTCTTGGAATTTTTTCGACGCGCTGCCGAAGCGCCTGTGTTTGGCACATCCATGCCCTCCGCACGCCATCTAAAACGCCACACGCGCGCTCGTTGAGCGCGCGTGTGGCGTGAGAAGAGAGGCAGGTTTGAAGATCGTCCGTACGACCCTGCCCTCCGCCCTTGGAGGCGTCATCCACGTGCAAAGCGGATCACACTGAATCACATTAAATCTCAAAAAACCATTCGAAGGATTTCCCTACCTACACTCGGACCATGCACTCGTCCCTTTGGGCACCCTGGCGAATGGCCTACATCAGCGCCCTTGAATCGCAAGTCAACGCCGCCAAGGCATCGCCACCAGCGGGCAGCCCCAACTTCCTCGCGGACTACTGGGCGCACCCCGACCGCGATACTGAACAACAGGTCATCCACCGCGATACCCGCGGCATGGTGCTCCTCAATCGGTACCCGTACACCAACGGGCATCTGTTGGTGGCGCTCGGCGAACCGAAACCCACCATCGACGCTTACACCCCACCGGATCGGGCGCACTTCTGGAGGCTGATGGAATTGGCCATGGACTTGTGCCAGCACACCTTTCACCCGCAGGGCATGAACGTCGGACTGAACCTCGGGCGAGCGGCGGGTGCTGGCCTCCCCGAGCACCTGCACGGGCATGTGGTTCCGCGCTGGAACGGCGACACTAACTTTATGAGCGTTCTCGGAGCAACCCGGATGATTCCTGACGCCCTGGACCGAACCTTTGACGCCTATCGCGCAGCACTTCCGCAGTCATTGCTTCGCACCGGCCTGTTGCCGGGCTAGACTGCATACGGATTGACGGGGTCCGACCCCATCGGGTGCAGGTTCGACGCCTATTTGCTCGAACCGATGCGAACCCCAAGGGATCGCCACCCAATCGCTGCGACGAAGGCCATGCCTCCCTCGAGTGGAAGGCCGGGATCGACGGCAGGCGAACCCACCTACGCTTGGGGTTCGAGCTTCGCGTCCGCCAGCCCCCGATGGGGTCGGGCTCCGTTCATCCACCCCACCCCACCGCTCTGCTTGTCGTTTTGAAATGAAGCACGCCGCACACCCACGCTCGCTGGTTGAACTCTTCACCGGCTGGCTGTGGGGATTCCATCCGCGCACGCTGCCGCCGATGCAGCGCGCCAACTATGCGCGCGAGTTACTTTCGTGGGCATTCCTTCCAATCATGCTCGGTGCGATTGAAGGCGGCACTATGTCGGTGCTCGTCAAGAAGGCGTGGACGGGAGTGCCGGGCATTTCCCCGGAGCTCTTGGACTTTGCGGTGGCGTTTGTCAGCGCCGCACCGAACTTTGCCAATCTCACCAGTTTCATATGGGCCCGAGTGAGCCGCGGCCGCGACAAGATCCGCTTCATTTCCACCATTCAAATTGGTACTTGCCTCTGCGTTGCGGCGGTTGCCGCTATGCCGCTGAATTCCTGGGGACTGCTCGGAACATGCATCTTGGTGCTCCTCGCACGCGCAGCATGGACGGGCGTCATCACCGTCCGCGCCGCAGTGTGGCGACAGAACTATCCGAAGGAACGGCGCGCGAGCATCGCTGGAAAGATGGCCAGCGTGCAGTCCGTGATGCTGGCGCTCGCGGGATGGATCGTTGGCGCATCGATGGACTTCAGCCCGCAGAGTTTCCACGTCACCTTTCCAGTGCTGGCGATCGTTGGCCTGTACGGCAACTCCATCTTTCGCGGCGTGCGCTTGCGCGGAGCTGGACGACTCGCTCGTTCCGAACGTGCTGAGTCCGGGCGCAGCACGATCAGTGCAAATCCCATGCACACCGCCGCCATGGCGGGTGATGCACTGCACACCAATTGGCGCGTCTTAGTAGAAGATCGCGGCTACCGACAATTCATGATCTGGATGTTCGTGTTCGGCATGGGCAACTTGATGATTGGCGCGCCGCAGGCCATCGTCTTAGAAGACGGTCTTGGTGCGAGTTACCTGCAAGCGATTCTTGCCACCACGGTCATTCCGCTGATCACCATGCCACTGATCATTCCGATCTGGGCGCGACTGCTCGACCGCGTTCACGTGGTTCGATTCCGTGCGATTCACAGTTGGAGTTTCGTGGCGGCGGCGGGCACCCTCTGGCTGGCGGCTTCCCTTGGGCAACTCTGGCTCTTCTATGTGGCGGGTGCGTTCATGGGCGTCGGGTTTGCCGGCGGCGCGCTCGCGTGGAACTTGGGGCACCAAGACTTCGCCACTCCGGCGCGCGACGCCCTCTATATGAGCGTCCACGTGACACTGAATGGCATTCGCGGGGTGATTGCCCCCTTCTTGGCGGTCGGCCTGTACAAGTCACTTGGCGCCTGGGGGCTCCAGAACTGGACATTCGGTGCCTGCTTCCTCATCAATACGATCGGCGCCGTGGGATTCGTCCTGCAATGGCGCGGAATGCAGCGCCAGGGCACGGATCACGAGTACGTCCGGTATCCCGAAATCGGGGCCGATGAGGGTGAAGTTCCCACGGATCCGCGCTGAGCCGCGCTGAGCATGGCGGAGCATGGCTGAGCATGCTCTTTGAACTAAAGCGCTTCGCATCAACGCCCGGCATCGGTATCCTTCAATGTTCTGCCTTGGGCACGTTGCCCGAGGAACCCGCACCGCCGCATGATGACGCGCGTCATCACGGCAAACACATCACCCATAGAGACAACATGGTCGACTACAACCTGATCGAGGACATTGGCCTCGACGCTGCTGAACTTGAAATCATTCTTTCCGGCATTCACTCTGGCTCTGACGTCGGTGGCGTCGAACCGAAGTCGATGGCGCCCGGAAGCATCCTGAAGGGCATCGTGGTCGGAATGTCCGGTGACTTTGTCATCGTTGACGTCGGACTGAAGAGCGAAGGCCAAGTCGACAAAGCAGAGTTCGATGACATCGGCGTGAACGTCGGTGACGAAGTTGAAGTGTTGCTCGAAGAGATGGAAGACTCCGAAGGTTCGGTAGTTCTGTCCAAGCGCAAGGCTGACCGCATCCGCGGCTGGGAACAGATCCTGGTCACGCGTAAGGAAGGCGACATCGTTGAGGGCAAGGTCCTCCGCAAGATCAAGGGCGGTCTGCTTGTGGACATCGGCGTGCCGGTGTTCCTGCCAGCATCGCAAGTTGATGTTCGCCGCCCCGGCGACATCGGCGAATACGTTGGCCGCAACGTGCGCGCCTCGATCCTCAAGATCGACGAAGAGCGTAAGAACATCGTCATCAGCCGTCGCAAGCTGATCGAAGAAGAGCGCGACGCTGCCAAGAGCAAGTTGCTCACGGCAGTCAAGGAAGGCGACATCGTTCGCGGAACCGTGACGAACATCGCCGACTTCGGCGCGTTCATCGACCTCGGCGGACTCGATGGCTTGCTGCACATCACCGACATGAGTTGGGGTCGCGTGAATCACCCAACCGAAGTAGTCAAGATCGGCGACGAGGTTGAGGTCAAGATCCTCAACATCGACCGCGATCGTGAGAAGATTGCTCTCGGCCTGAAGCAGAAGGAAACTTCGCCATGGGAAGAGATCGAGAAGAAGTACCCGGTCAATTCGCGCGTCAAGGGCAAGGTTGTCAGCCTCATGTCCTACGGCGCATTCGTGCAGCTTGAGGAAGGCATCGAAGGCCTGGTGCACGTCAGCGAAATGAGCTGGACGCGTCGCGTCAACCACCCGAGCGAGCTCGTGGCTGTTGGCGACGAAGTGGACGTGGTGGTGCTCGAGATCAACAAGGACAAGTTGGAGATCTCGCTCGGCATGAAGCAGACGGAAGTCAATCCGTGGGAACTGGTCTCCGACCGTTACCCGCGCGGCTCCGTTGTGGAGGGCAAGGTTCGCAACCTTTCCAACTACGGCGCATTCGTCGAGATCGAGCCAGGCATCGACGGCCTGCTCCACGTCAGCGACATCAGCTGGACCAAGAAGGTTGCTCATCCGAACGAGCTCTACAAGAAGGGCGACAGCGTGCAGTGCGTCATCCTCGAGGTGGACCAGGAGAAGCAGCGCATCGGCTTGGGCGTCAAGCAACTGACCGAAGATCCGTGGACCGAAGCGATCCCGAGCGCTTACCGCCCGGGCATGATCGTCAAGGGCACCATCACCAAGATCGCCAACTTCGGCGTCTTCGTGGAACTCGAGGACGGCCTCGAGGGTCTCTTGCACATCAGCGAACTCTCCGACCAGAAGGTCGAGAATCCGCAGGATGTGGTCAAGCCTGGTCAGGAAGTCGAAGTCAAGATCCTGCGTGTCGACATCGAAGACCGCAAGATCGGCCTCAGTCTCAAGCGTGCACAGTGGGGTTCCACCGTGGACGAAGAAGCTGGCCAGCGTCGGTCGCAGACTGGCGTGCGCCCAGCCCGCGGCGGCATGGACGATCACGGATCGCTTGGAACGTCGAAGATCACTCTCTGATCAACGGCGACAACTTCAAGAAGCAAAGCGCGCCCCGACGGAAACGTTGGGGCGCTTTCTTTTTTGCGTGGGGGGTGGGCGACACGATTGCGCGCTGACGGCGTTGTGGCATCACGGTTGCGTGTTGGCTCGCGTTGTTGCAACACGATTTCCTACTGGCCCGCATTCGCCTTACGAGGATGGCCGCTGAGCGCGGCCCTATCCTCTCCGGCGCCTGCGGGCCAGGTGAGCGGGTTCCAACCCCTGGTTGTCAACGTGATTTCCGTGTTCGAGCCCCCGCAGTGAGCACGGGATCCTCGGTAAGCGGCGTGTGAAACTGAGAAGTCCGGCAGTTGGACGTACGCCCCGTGGGTGCCAACCGGACGAACAGATTCGCCCGAGGCTAAGCGGAACCTTGTGGAGCGCAGCCGTCCGCGTCCGAGGGTCCCGCGCGCAACGGAGGGGGCGGTGGACGACTCAACTCACTTCAACGGCGAAAATGGGGACAGGGGTGAACGGCACCTATTTCGTGCTGCGCCAAAAACGCCCAGAGCGCGGAACTTCGTCCGCGCTCCTGAGAACCGGCGCCTGAGCGCCCGTCCGGGTGTCTGTTCTCGCGGCTCAGCAGAGCGCGAGGAAAGCAAAGGCAGCCAGCATGAGAATGCGGCGAGCGTTCTCTTCGACTGAGATTACGTGGGTTGCTGCAATGGCTACTGCTCGCATGGTTCTTGTCTTTGCTTTTCGAGTACTTGAGGCGCGGGGGACGGCGTCAGCCGTTGACCCCCCCGCGCTACGATGTAAGTCTTGCTCAATACACCCGGTTCGTCCACTCCTGTGAGCATGAAACGAGCGTAAACTTGTGAAATCACGATGATTATGCGGTCCTTACTAGTCAAAACCATGGTTCTCGGACTTATCTGTGGAAGCTTCTGGCTTCCGCGGGGGGTTTCTGCAGGTGCGATGGCGTGCCAAAGCGGTCAGAACACGCTGCCGGACCCTGCCAATGCGGTGTCCACCTTCTTTGCCGCTCGAGCGTGGCTGGATGCTGGCGGTACCGGGGCTGCCGTGACCACGCCTGCCGACGTCCACAGCGCGGCCGTGGTGCTGCGTATGCGTGGACGCATCGTTGGAATTGGGCGTGATGCAGGCGATACCAACAAGACCGGCATCGTGGACCGCGCCCTGCGCTCGGCGCTTGATGCAGCGCGTGCGCGGCGCACGTCGCAGCCAACCACTGCAAACGAGAATGACTCCATCGGGACGCTCGTCACGCTTGAACTTGAACTTGCAGGCGCACGCGAACCATTGATCGGTCGCACCTTTCAGGAAGTGGCGCGCAACATCGAACCAGGCGAGTGCGGCTTGCAACTGACCGACGCTGCACGGACTGCCTATGAACCAGCGTCACAACTCTTGGCGCGGCGGATGGCCTCGCCCGTCTCGCGCGCGGTGCTCGCCATGGTGACTGAACTTGGTCTGCCTCCACGAGACCTTCCTGATCTGCAAGCGCTGGGCGGCAACACCGCGATGTATGCATCACGATCGATTCGCTTAGCGCAAGTTGATCCAGCAAGCAGCCCGTTCACACTGGCTCGCGTGTTGCCTGCTGTTTCCACCGCGCCTGCAACGCGCGCGGATGGAGTCACTGCATGCGCAGCAATCATCGCGCGCCTTGCCGCGCAACTTGAACCCGCTGCCGCTACCGAAGGACTTCCTGCCGATGCTGGAGCGCAAATTGCACGCACCGGCTTGCGCGGTGACTACGTGATTGCCGCCGATCGCTACGAGCCATTTGCCGCCGGCGCTACTGAACAAGGGCTGTGCGCGTGGGCGCTTGCACGCGCCTCGGCAACCGCTAGTTTTCCAGAAACGCTTCGAAATCAGTCTCAATCAGCTGCACTTGCCGTGCTCCGCGCATTGATGGATCACGACAACTCTGAGTCGGACCCCGCTTCCGAACCCGCCGCGGTGGCCTACGCAACACTGGCGATGGCAGAACTTGCTGCGAGCAATGCACCTGTCGACGCGCCATTCGCCGCATCCATGACCGCCGCACTCGGTCGCCTGCTTGTACCCGCCAACCTTGCCACGCTGCGCCCGCACGTGCAAGCCGCCGTGCTTGATGCCGCCGCCGCACTTCATGCAGCACGGACTCCCATCATTCCAGAGAAGGAACTGATCGCCGCGTTGGATGCCGCATGGAAATCCATCGACCCCGCAGAACTTCCGATCGTGGCACCATTTCTTATCGATGCGGACGCTCGTTGCGCGCCCGATACATTCGAACAACGCATGACTGCACATCGCAGCGCACTTGATGCCGCGCGAACGGTGCTTCTTGGAACGCAAGTATCTGCAGACAGTTCCGACCGTCCCAATTCGCTGCTTGATATGCCAGGCGCGTATCCGATGGCGGGCTCAAGTGCCGGGCGAATTTCTGCGCAGTCCACGCGGCCGCAATTCTTCATGGCAATGATCGCTGGACTTCCCGCAACACGATCGCCCGCGCGCGATGCAGAAGACCGCGAGACACTCGCGCTGGCCATTCGATTTGTGCAGCAATTGCAGGCTGCTGCAGCGATCGCCTACTGCGCGCCCGCGCCGGAACGCGCTCGCGGCGGCGTGTTGGCTTCGCCGGCAGACGCTTCGCAACCAGTGGCGGCGCAGGCATTCGCCATCTTGGCGCTCACCGAGTCCGAGCGTGCCTTGGCGCGTTTGGCATTGCAGACTGACCCCGTTCAGGCCAAATGAGCGCATATTTCAGCCCTGCAAGCGGCAACCGTACAGATCCGTGCCGATTCTCGGATCGGAAACGGCTACTCCAACCGTACACTTCTGCGGCGCGGACGATTCCGCGGCACGATCCTCGCTTGGAGATCTTCACGATGCGCATTCAGACCACTCTCAGTGCCATGCTCGGGCTCGTCACACTTGTGGCGGTCGCTCCTGCTTCCGGTCAGAATCTCTCCGAGCGCATCAACACGGTGCTTGAGCAGCGTGCCACCAAACAGGCAACCGCCAAGGGACCGATCCTTCGCGCGCTGCTGACCACCAGCATCAGTGTGAAGTTTGAAGACACCAAGGCGAAGGAAGCGTTCGCGTATTTCAAACAACTCATTGGCGTGGAAATGGTGGTGCGCTGGTCTGATGATCCGGGCGCGGGGGACGGACTCGATCCCGAAGCTCGCCTGACGTTTGAGATGAACAGCGCGCAGGCGCTCGTGGTGCTTGAGCGCATGATTGAAATGTCCACCACCGAGCCTGCCACGTGGCAACTGCGTCAGGGCTATCTGGAAGTGGGAACAAAGTCGCGACTCAACGCGCGCGGCTCGCAAGAGACTCGCATTTATCCGATTCGTGATCTGCTGTTCGAAGCCCCAACCTTTGACAATGCACCGGAGTTCAACCTCGCCCAGTCAGTGCAAACTGGCGGCGGTGGTGGTGGCGGTGGTGGCACTGGTGGTGGCGGTGGCGGATTCGGCGGCGGTGGTGGCGGAGGCGGTGGTGGTGGCGGTGGTGGCGGAGGCGGCGGCGTGCCGTTCGGTACGCCCGGCGAGCCACCAGAGCGCCGAGCTCCCGAAGAGAAGGCCGACCAACTCATCGAACTCATCAAGTCGCTGGTCGAGCCCGATGTGTGGCTTGACGACAGCGTCGCGTCCATTCGTTACTACGACGGTTCCATCATCGTCCGCGCGCCGGACTACGTGCAGCGGCAAGTGGCTGGCTACGGCTCGCTGCCCGCCGAGGGACCGAAGCGCACGGGTGGTCGATACGTTGACATCAATGCACCGATCGGCGTCTCCAAGGTCACCGGCTTTGGTACATCCACCGTCACTGGCGCAGCTGGCGGCGGTAGCACCGGAACCACAGGCGGCGCTGGCGGACGCGGCGGCGCGGGCACGGGCGGCGCAGGTACGGGCGGCGGCTCGTTCATTCCGTCGGGCGGCGCGCCAACGGGACCGGGCGGAAGCGGTGCCACAGGCAGCACGCCCTCGCCTGCAACGACACCTGGCACCGGCGCGAAACCGTGACGGGACGCGCTCGCGCACACGACCATCGCACCATTCGATCTGACCTCCGCAACTGCACGGGGGATGGTGTCACCCATGCTTTCATGGTTGGACTGGGCGAAACGAACTTCCCGCTCTTTGCACTGGCGTTAGGAAAGGGGGACGCCGTTGCGGGCCTGGTCTCCACGGTGCCACAGTTGGTGGGCGCAGTACTGCAAACATGTGCGCCATGGGGCATCGAACGCATGGGATCGCCGCGCCGCTGGATCATGTTGTGCGCCACCATCCAATGCGTGAGTTTCATTCCGATGGTGGTGGCGGCCATGCTGGGAGTCATGCCAACGTGGATGCTCTTTGCAGTGGCAAGCATTTACTGGGCCGTGAATCTGGGGGCTGCACCCGCGTGGAACACATGGGTTGGTGCACTCTTCCCACGACGCATTCGCGTGCGGTACTTCGGGTGGCGGTCACGCATCTACCAAATCTCCATCATGGGATCGTTGCTGGTGGGCGGACTGGTACTGATGCTTGGTGACCCGGGTCGCGCCCAGCGTTTGTTGGGTATTGACATGGGTATCGACCTCGGATTGATGGCCGCCTTTGCCACTGTCTTTGGACTTGCTGGACTGTGCCGACTGTGGAGCGTGCTATTTCTCAACCGCCAAGGTGAAGCGCCCGGACTCAATCTCAAGAATCATCGCCGTGTCGGCTGGATCGATTTCGCGCGGCGCGTCCGTGGCGGCGCGGATGGGCGACTCCTCGGCGCAGTGGTCTTGATGACCGTTGCAGTGCAGATTGCGCAGCCCTTCTACACGCCGTACATGAGCCGGCAGCTTGGGTTCAGCGACGCCGCCGTGTTGGCAATGATTGCCGCAAGCTTTGCAGCAAAGAGCCTGACTGCTCCACTGTGGGGGCGCATCGCACAGAAACACGGCGCTCGGCGACTGTTCGTATGGGGTGCATTGGGAATTGTGCCACTCAGCGCGTTGTGGCTGGCGAGTCACTCATTCTGGTACCTACTGGCTTTGCAAGCACTCACCGGCGCCATGTTCGGCGCGTACGAATTGGGATTCTTCTTCTTGGCACTCGAATCGATCCGCGAAGAAGAACGCACCAGCATGCTTGCGCTCTTCATGCTCTTTAACAGCTTTGCCGCCGCCGCCGGCAGCTTGCTTGGTTCCATCGCACTGACTGGAATGGGATCAATGGAAACCGTCGGCATGATGGGCGGCGCGTACGTCGCGATCTTTGCCATGAGCGCTGGGGTGCGCGCCTTGGCCTTCTTTGCGTGCACCACGGTGCGCGAAGAAGTGGCACACGCCGTTCCGATTGCTATGCAGACGCTGTCGTTGCGCCCATCGGCAGGTAGCTTTGATGTACCCGAGCCAGCGTCGATTGAAGAAGCAGAATCGATGGGTACTTCGCGATGAGGCTGGACTATGAGTGACGCGCCTGCACACACATATTCGCGTCGATTTGTAGTGGCCATGTCCGCAGCGGTACTTCTGGCAGCAGCAATCCGCGCGCCGTTTCTTACTGACAGCCTGTGGTACGACGAAATCGCGGCATTCCTTGGGTACTCAATCAACGGGCCATGGGGCGCGGTGTCCACCTACTACACACAGGCGAACCACGTGCTGCATTCATTGCTCGCGTGGGGCTCAGGCGCAGCGCTTGGGGTGGATGAAGTCACCGTGCGACTACCCAGTTTCCTTGCTGGTCTTGGCACCGTGGTGGCGGTTGCATGGCTTGCCATGACAGCCCTCGGGCGCGATGCCAACGGCGTGCGCCTGGCAGTGACGGCTGCGTTCATGACCGTACTACTACCCATTGCGGTTCTTCCTGCCACCGAGGCTCGCGGGTATTCATTGATGACGCTCTTCTCGGCGCTGATGACCGCGGCATTTCTGCGCGGGCTCCGCACGCAAACGCGCACCGCGTGGCTGATCTACGCCGCGGCGTGTGCTCTGGGAATCTGGGCGCATTTAGTAACCGTTTGCGTTCCAGCATTTCATGCTGCGTGGTGCGCTGCGGTGCTGATGCGCGGCGCGCCATCCACGGCCAGCGGAATTCCACCGAAGGCCGCGCGCGCTGGGCTCATGGCGATCGGCGTGGCCGCATTGCTGACGCTCTTGGTCTACGCGCCAATTCTCCCCGCCATGTTTGCCATTCGAAGTGAGTTCCGCGCGCTTGATGGCAATGAGCCGACGCTCATTGGTCCCGAGGGATGGATGATGCTTCTTTCCATCGGTGGTTCATGGAAGCTATGGGCTTCACTTGCAGCGCTGCCCTTGGTCGTTGCTGGCGTCGCAGCAGCAACGCGGGATGCCCGCTTGCGCACTGCGCTCATACTTTCGCTCGGCGGCACAGTGCTTGCGTTGGCATTTCCAATCTTTCTTGGCAGTTGGCTGTATGCACGCTTCCTGGCATTCACTGTCCCCGGCATCGCCCTGTTGTTGGCGGCAGGATTCCTGGAAATCAATGATCGAAAGCCGGGCACTGCGCGAGTCATTGCACTGCTCGTTGCCAGCGCATGGATTGCATCACTCGCAACGCTTGGACCGCGCCAGCAGATTCGTGAAGCGGTCATGTATGTCGCCAGCCACCGCACGCCCACCGAGGGTGCGTTCGCGGTCGGGCTTCCTGACGATGTGCACCAGTGGTATGCGGTGCCAATGGGTGTTGATATGCCCGGGAGCGGTCCGTACGGCGCCACGCTTCAGCAACATCTGCAGGACCCCGCTGCTGCGTGGGCCGTGCTTCTCTATCCGCGCACGCTGACTGCTGCCGCGGATCAACTGCGGGACGCGGGATTTGTGGAGGAAGCGCGATTCCCGGGGTGGATCGATGCTGGCGGCGGGGAGATCATCGTTCTGCGCCGCAGATAGCATCGCCCGTCATGCCTGGCACCTTTGAGATCATCTCCGAACGCGAAGAACCCACGGGGTGGCGCTTCGATGTGCAGGACATTCGTGCAGACGGATCGCTCGCGGGCGTTTCACTGACGCTGTCATGGGCTGATTACGACTACTTCTGCCCAGACGGTTCGGTTGCACCGGAAAGCGTTGCACGTGCGGTGCTTGAAGTAGCCAGCGCACTCTGGCCGCAAGGAATGCCGGCTCGCCTTGATGCCAGCACCCCGCGGCGGATGGCACCCGATGCCGATCAGCGGATCACGGAACGCGTTGATATGCGGTCGATGTGACAAACTGGTGACGTGTGACACGCTGGCGAGGGGCTAGCGAGAGGCTGGTAAGCGGCTAGTGTTTCTGCGGCATCACCCGCTCACGCCTGCATCAATGGCCGCAATTCACGCGGCCGATGTACCAGTGGTACTTCCACCCAGAATGTGCTGCCGCGGCCCGTGGCGCTCAGCAATCCAACCGTACAGCCGAGCAACTCTGCTAACTCGCGGCAGATAGCCAATCCAAGACCGGTGCCACCCGCGCGGCGCGTGTGCGTTGCATCCACTTGCCGGAACTTCTCAAAGATCGTGTCTTGCATGTCGGCCGGTACGCCGGGGCCGTGATCGGTCACGCTGATACGCACCACTTGCGCACCGTTGCGATTCAGCAACTCGGCACCAACGATGACCACTCCATCCTCAGGTGAGAATTTCACGGCGTTCGACATGAAGTTGTACAGAATCTGCTGCAGCTTTCCCGCGTCGGTCTCTACTCGGGGCAAGGCGTCGGTCAAGCGCTGCTCAAAGTCGATCCGCTTCTGCAGCGCTACCGGGCGCATGATTGCTTGCAATCCTTCCAGCAAGTCTGCTACCGACGTGGGACTCATGGTCACTTCCATGCGGCCAGCCTCAATCTTGGCCATATCGAGCAGTTCATTAATCATGTCCAAGAGCGATCGCCCGCTGCGCTGAATGTTGTTGATGTAACGGAGCCGCTTGGGGTCAGCCGCTCCATCGCCGCGGGCAATTTCTTCCAGCAAATCCGCAAACCCAATGATGGAGTTCAGCGGTGTGCGCAATTCATGGCTGACATTGGCTAAGAATTCGCTCTTGAGTCTGTTGGACTCGCCCAGTCCCACATTGGCCTCGGAGAGTTCGCCGATCTTCAAATCAAGCGCTTGGTTCATTCCCGAAAGTTGCCGCTGCACGCGCTCGTTGGCATCAAGCATGCGATTCAGGCTGTCAGCGAATGACTCCACTTCATCCCGGCTGCGCACTTGTACGCGCGCGCTCTGCTCGCCGCGACTCACCCGCTCCGCGGTGTCTTGCAGTTGCCGCAGCGGCGAAAGTACATCACGGCGCAGCACCAGCCACAGCAAGGTGATGCCCGTCGCCACTACCAAACTGCCGCCCACGATCAACAGCCAGCGGATCAGCAATAGGTCAAGGTCTGCAGATTCCGCCGCGGATGCGTCAGCGTTGGCGCTGGCGTCGTCCATGAGGCGATCGACCATGAGCCACGCCCCAGTGACGACAATCGAGGTCACTACTGCCGTGCCAATGCCGAAGACGATCAATGCACGGGCGGCTAGCGAACCAATCCTTCGAGCCATGGCGGGGATGATAGGCTCAACTATCCATGCGCAAACCAGGATGCAACGAAGACAACGTGGAGATGACCGATGTGCTGTGCGACTTCTGCATGCAGGAGTGGACCGAAGCACGCCCCATGGTGGAAGGCCACCAAGGCAGTTGTATCTGTGGCGATTGCTTGGCGGCCGCGTACCGCGTGTTGGTGATGGTGGAGTCGGCCGTTCCGGAGACCCCCTCCAAGTGCGTCCTCTGTCTTGAGTTGCGCTCGGAACCATCGTGGCACATGCCGGCTGCGCCGGGCGCCCTGCCGATCGGAGAGGACACTCCGCACGCATGCCGGCGCTGCGTTCGGCAGTCGGCGGCGGTGTTACAGAAAGTGACAGAATTCGGCTGGCGCAAGCCAACCGCGTGACCCTTCGCCTTTGCGATACCCTGCCCCTCCATGGAGACGTACCTCGCCGAAGCCGACGACAAAGTGATTGTGATTGTTGCCGACGGTGGCCTGAACAAGGGCACCGCTGAACAAATCACGCAGGTAGTTCAGCAGGCAATCGATTGCGGGATGAAGGGCGTCATCATCGATTGCTCCAAGCTGGACATTCTCTCCAGTGCAGGGCTCGGCAAGATGCTGATGCTGCACAAGCAAATGAAGCAGCACGGTGGAGAGGTCAAGATTGCCGGCTTGCACGGCATGGCGGTGCAGGTCTTGCGCCTCACCCGGCTGGACGGCATCTTCCAGTTGTATCCGGATGTTTCTCAGGCACGGCTGGCGTTCCGCGGGAGCTGAGCAGCAGAATGCCCGCGCCAGTTTCGCTACACCCGGCGCAATGTGACCGCGTGAAACGGTCGACCTTCGCGCTGGTATTTACGCTCAAAATTGGTGCCAACCACTTCGCCATCTGCTGCGCTTACGGGGCGCTCAAAGCTCACTGGTGTAAAGATGTGACCGCTGCGAGCGATGTGTTCTTGATACCAAGCCCACAGTTCGTCATGGTCCGTCACTAAACGAAGCTCACCATTCGGGCGGAGTATGCGGTGAAACTGCGCGAGGGTGGCATCTTGCACCACGCGTCGCTTGTGATGGCGCGCCTTTGGCCACGGATCGCTGAAATACAGATGCACCACAGAGCAGCAACTATCCGGCAGCCAATGCGTCAAGAACTCCGTGGCATCCGCGTACAACATGCGGACATTCGTCAATTCAGCACGTCGAATGCGGTCGGCCGCATAGCGGTAGAACTCGCCCGCGTATTCGATGCCAAGAAAGTTGACATCCGGGTGCGAGGGCGCCTCTTGCAGCAGAAATGTGCCTTTGCCAGAACCGATCTCTAATTCAAACGGCGCATCGGGGCGCGCCGGAAAGAAATAGGCAGGCCCAAGCCGACCCGCATCTGCAGGCGGCAGCTCGCGCTGCGTGAGGCCGATGCCAGTGACATCAAGCGTACGACCATGACCTAGTCCAAATGACATGGGGGGAAAGGATAGTGGAATACGCAGCGGAGTCCACGGATGCCACTACAAGAGTGACCATGATGATTGCCCCCGCCGCCGCCCTGCTCCTTGCCTTACTCGCCCCGGCTGCCGCTGCTGATGGGACCATCCTGCACCCGTTTGATGGCAAGACGCTCGATGGTTGGGATGGCGACCGAACCTTTTGGTCCGTGCAGGACGGGGCCATCGTCGGAAAGTCAACCGCGGAGCATCCGCTCCCCGCCAGCGGCTACCTCGTCTGGAGCGGCGACATGCCGCAAGACTTTGACTTGCGCTGCAAGGTGTTCATCACCGCGGGTAACAGTGGTATCCAGTATCGAAGTCGCCGCGTGGAGGGACGCGCGGACATGGCTGGCTTCCAAGCGGACTTGGATTCATCCAATGCTTACACCGGCATTTTGTACGAGGGGCTGGGCCGAGAAATCATGAGCGGTCGCGGCGAGCAAGTGGAGTGGGCTCCCGCCGGCAAGCGCGTGGTAGCAAACTTTGCGCCCGACGCGGTCCTGAAGAATGTGATGCGTCCGGGCGAGTGGAACGACTACCGAGTTGAAGCGCGTGGCACACGCGTTCGACACTGGATCAATGGCACACTGATGACGGACGTGACTGATGGCGACGCAAGCCGATTTAAGCGTGACGGCCAAATTGGATTTCAGCTCCACCAAGGCGCACCCATGGAAGTGCGTTGGAAGGATCTTGAAGTGCGTCCCATCACGGAAGCACCGGCGGCATCCGCGCTCACCGTGCCGGATGGATTCACCGTTGAGCTGGTTGCCAGTGCGGAAGCCGACCAGGGAAGTTGGGTGTCCTTGGCATTTGATCCGCAGGGTCGCGCCGTCGTCAGCCCGCAATCCGGCAAGACGTTGCGCATGGAGATTCCCCGCGTCAGCACTGGTTTCACTGGTGAAGATGTGCGCATCACCGAACTCACTGGCGCACCTGGAAGTGCGCAGGGTCTGTGCTTTGCCGGCAATGAGTTGTGGGTGGATTCTTCCGCAGCCGGCCCGCAGTCCGGGCTGTGGCGGTTGGCTGATGCAGATGGCGACGGCAACTACGAGAAGCAGACGCAGGTGCTGCATTGGAAAGATGATGGCGGCGAACATGGCGCGCACGGCGTGGTACAGGGTCCGGACGGCGCGATCTACGTTGCGATTGGAAATCACACCGCGGTTCCGGAGGGCGTCAGCAACGGCGCATGTCGCCCGTGGGGTGAAGATCTCGTCGGCGAGCGCATGTGGGATCCGCGCGGACACGCGGTGGGTATTGTCGCGCCCGGCGGAACGGTGCTGCGCGTTGATCCAGCAACTGGTGTAACCACTGTCTTTGCCAGCGGATTTCGAAATCACTACGACTTGGCATTCAATCCGGACGGCGAACTGTTCACCTATGACAGCGACATGGAGTGGGACATCGGCGCGCCGTGGTACCGCGCGCCGCGCCTAGTGCATGTGGTGAATGGCGGCG